>Ga0265292_1002316_pt1 | contig 13502 bp, 11 predicted proteins | sample Munlanlewell296A_FD_189080 | JGI IMG/M metagenome (GOLD analysis project Ga0265292, IMG submission 189080) | Leachate microbial communities from a municipal landfill in Southern Ontario, Canada - Leachate well 296A | ecosystem: Engineered > Solid waste > Landfill > Unclassified | place: Canada...
AACAGCTTGCAGAATATACTGAAAATAAGGATCTTAAGAAAGTAATACTTGATATTGCAAAAGAAGAGAAAACACATGTCGGTGAATTCCAGGCACTTCTGTTAAAACTTGATAGTCAGCAAGTAACAGAGCTCGAGGCAGGCAAAAAAGAGGTGGAAAAAGAGCTTAGCAAGTAGCTAATAAATAAATTTTAGTATAAATAAATAAGTAAGTATTAATTTATTTCTTCTATCTTATAGCTGGTATTGCCTAATCCCTTTCTGGCAACACAGTTTATTTGTTCGTAAGGGTTTTTGCCCCATACTTTTTCAAATAAATGCTTTCCTTCCACTAAAACTTTCCCCTTCGGAAGTGAATTAGGCAAAATAATGTCTGGCTTTATTAAATCAAGAGATGCTTTTTCTATCGCAACAATATCATCTGATGCAAGAATCCCGATATCAGGAATTAGTGATTGGGTTGACATTCCCCAGCAATCACACATAAGCGTGATGTTCATTAAAACATTTATATATAAAACTCTATCAGGCATAAAGGTTTTTAAAACTTCCTCTGTTGCAATTGCCAGACCTTCCTGAAAATCCAGGTAATTTTTTGCTTCAAGCGATAAAGCATTGCTTGGACATATTTCTACACAATGCTGGCAGTAAGTGCAGTCATGTATAGAAACTTCATATTTGCCATTATCATTAAATTTGTTTGCTTTATACCTGCATTCTTCAACACATTTATTGCATCTGGTGCATAAATCTTCATCCCAGGCTATTCCGCTACCTGCAGAATGAAGGAAATGCAAATCCTGTCTTGTTTTTGCTGTAACACATCCCATTGCAATATTCTTAATTGCACCTCCGAAACTGCTCATACCGTGGCCCTTAAAATGAGAGAAATTAATTAAAACTTCCGCATCATGAATATGGCCTGCAACCTGTATTTCTTTTAAGGATTTAAATCCAACTTTTTTTGAATAATAATATTTATCAAAAACACCCGCAACCGGATATATGGGTGCGTCAAGAATATCCTCTGAATATCTGTCTTTTGCTGTAATTCCTCCAAAATCTTTCTGATGAGGAAGAAGTACATCAGTTATGAAAAGTTCCCCTCCTGCCTCCCTTATTTTCTTTATAAGTATTTTTACAAAAAGAGGATGAATAGTCGTATAGCCAAGTCCTCTGCCAAGATGCATTTTTATGGCTACAATTTTACCATCCACCATCTTTTTTAAAGGAATTGTTTGCAGCAATCGTGCAAATTTAGCTGGCAACGTAGTGTCCGGGTCTAACCTTTCAAATTCCATAGATGCAAACTTTACTTCTGACTTGTCCATTTATTTACCTCTTAAAATTAATTTTCTATTAAAATCTTAAATATGTATATTCCGCTTAAAATTGTCACCCTTCCGTTTTAAACCTGCCACATCTTTTACACAGTTAATTATGAAATTAGCTTTTATTATTTTTACAGGTTTAAACTTTTTATTATATTACTTATCCTTGAAAATGGCAGTTATAAATTTAAAAAAAGCTGTGATTTAAGACACTATCGCATTAAAAATATTAGTTTAGCCCAAAACAATCAACCATTTTATAAATTTCCAGAGATAAAAAATTAATTTGTGTAAATATTTCTTAAATTATACTAAATAATGTTAAAAATGGGGGGGAAAGGATAGACTTACTACGGTGTATTTAGAAATTACGACATAAAATTCATACAAATGCCTGAAGCATGATTAAGCAATGTAGTTAAATGAGATTATATTAGAATAATAGTGATAGACTTCAGCAGAGTTAGCCTGTAAGCCGGGTTCTGTGCCTGGCTGCTTTTGCAGTCAGCGGTAGCCATCTATCTTGGACAAATATTGCTATTTGCCTCAAGCGATCAACCCGGAAGAAGAGCGGGCAACCCCATACCTTCCCTATTTGATCTTGCTCCAGATGTGGTTTCCCTGGCCAGTTTGTTGCCAGACTGCCGGTGAGCTCTTAACTCGCCATTTCACCCTTACCGGCATTATAATTTTTTTTTTATAGTTCATCAAAATTTAAAAATTTTATGAACATTTTAATGTCCGGTGGTATCATTTCTGTTGTACTATCAGTTAGATAAAGTTTTCACAATATCTACCCGGGTGTTACCCGGCATCTTGCCCTGCGGAGCCCGGACTTTCCTCAAGGAACTAAAAATAATCCCCTGCGACTACCCGGCTAACTCTGCCTCTTAATTAAAATAATATACTGATTTCATTAAAAATCAATGGCTGCCTGCAAAATAAGATTCTGGTAGATATAAAAAGAAACAAAAAATTAATATTAATTTAATTTTAATCACTTGATCGCGTTCAAGTTTAACTCAATATTTACAAGCCTGTCAGCTTCCTTGTTTTTCTCACGAGGGATATGAAAAATCTTAAATTGCTTGAAATTTACTATTTCTTTATTAATTTGAAGTATCATTTTTTTTAAGTCCTCATCTTTAATCTTCCAAAAACCATTGATCTGATTGTATGCAAGACTGCTGTCTGTATAAATAACGACTTCATCAGGATTATATTTTTTTAAATTAATCAATGATTCAAGTATCGCAAGATATTCAGCGTAATTATTTGTTTTCTCGCCAATATATTTTGAGTGCTGTTCTAATTTTTCATTATTTGAGTCATAAATTATAAAGCCGATTGCTGACGGGCCAGGGTTGCCTCTTGAGCCTCCATCTGTAAATACAGTAAAAACCTTGGTTATTATTTTACCTGGTAAAATTTCGGTTGTAATTTTCTTTGTTATGGCGGTAATCCTTTATTTCATTATTTAACTTATGTCAAAAAAAATTTTTAAAATTAATCTAAAATAATTAGTTACTGCTTATTATAAATTTTTAAAGCTATAAAATCTTAAAAATATTTTTACTGCTTTTGTGCACATTTAATAAATAAATTTTAATCTTTAAATTCTTCAATAATCGGATCAACTTCTGCCCTATATCTTATAATCATTCTCTTGCAGATTGGGCATTTATAAATTTCATTAAAATCGCTCATTTTTAAAGCTTCCCCTGATGACATCTCCATATTGCACGCCATGCACATTCTTTCCTTTAAGATACCAATAGCTATACCGCCTCTTTTTTCCTTGACTTCATTATATTTTGTAATCAAATCATCCGTACTAAGTTTCAATATATTATCTCTTTTTTGAATGTATTTACTCAATTTTTCTTCAATAATTCTGATGCTATTACTAATTTCTTCTTTCAGTTTATCAACGTGGGAACTGATTTTTTCTTTTTTTTCATTTTCCAGCTTGATTGATTCATTAATATCATCTATCCTGATCATTATTTCAATTATCTTGTTTTCTATTTCCTCATTTACTTTCCTTATGCTTACAATTTCTTCCTGATAATTTACAATTTCTTTACTGCTTGTTATTGTGCCGCTTGAGAGTTTCTGCTCATTTTTTTTAATTTTTTCATTTTTCATGCTTAATTCATCATCAAGCTTTTTTCTTTCCTTTTCAAGCTCATTATAATTTAAAAGCAAGCCATTATGCGCTTCGACAACTTCTTTTAATTCTTCCTCTCTTGCCTTGAGCTCTTCACTGGCTTTCAATTTTTCAACTTCTCTTTCAAGAGAAGCAATTCTGCTATCAGATAGCTGCAACTTATATAAATTCAGGAGATCAAAATTTTTATCTTCCAATTGAATACCTCCATAATAATTCTTTATTATTGCTTTTTAATATTTTTAAACCAAGACTCATGCTATCGCTTATTTTTGTCAATATTTTAAATAAATGGCCAATTGCAAACAATTCTGATTCCGCATGTCCAAGTTCGATTAATAATCTACCATTCTCTGAAATCAGCTGGGCATTGTGATAATTAACTTCTCCGCATATAAGGGCATCAAAATCAAGGATACCTAGTTCTGCTGTTAATGAATTTATGCTTCCATTTATAACTGCAACTTTTTTTATCACTTTATTTATAATAGAAGAATTGCTTTTAAAAATATATTTAAAATTATAAATATTTAATTTTTCTTTTATGAAATCCAGAAAAGCATCTGACGAAATAGCTTGTTTTATGCTGCCAATTCTGCCAATGCCGCCTTCTTCAAATTTATTTTCCAGCGGATAAACATCATAAGCCGGCTCATCATATGGATGAGCCTCCAGAACATTTCTTATCAGGTCCTCTAATTTTTCTGATTGAATAATGCACTCTATTCTTGCTTCTTTAACAACACTCAAACTTCCTTTTTCTCCAATGAATGGATTTGAATCAATCCCAGGCTTAAAAGTTCCATTTCCTTCAGTATTAAATGTGCAGCATGTATAATCTTTCCAGCATCCTCCGCCCGCAAAGCACATTGCATTTCTTACTTTTTCTTCATAATCCAGAGGAACAAAAATTACAAATTTAAACCATTTAGCACTATAGGAAATTATTTTATTTATATTTTCCATCTCAAGCAGCCCTGCAAGATAATCATTTAAACCATTCTCCATCATATCGTAATTTGTATGCGCACAGTAAACAGCAATTTTATTTTCTGCAAGTTTGAGAATTTCCTTTCCAGGATAGTTGTTTGAAATTATATTTTTAATGGGATTAAATATCAGCGGATGATGGGTAAATATCAGGTTTGTTTTTGATTTTATGGCTTCGCCTATAACTTCGCTGTTAATATCTAGTGCAACCAGTATATGCTTTATTTCACTCTCAAAATCACCAATTAAAAGCCCTGAATTATCCCATTTTAATGAACATTCTTTATGGAATTGCATGTCAAGAATTTTTGTTAACTCTTTTAATTTCATAATTAGCCGTAATTGAAAGTTAATATTTTAATTAAGAATATTACCATAATTAGCTTTAAATTAAAAAAAGACAAAACATCTCTATAAAATTATTAGATCCTTGAACAGATACTAGGAGCTTGTCCGAGAATAAGAATCTAAGTTTTTTATATACCACATACAGTATAGCAGTCTTCTGTTAGACACGGTATATTGTGGTTCTAACTTAAAAATATTTGTCCTCGGACAGGCTCATAGCATAACTTAAAAATCTTCTTGAGTCAATTAAGAACGTCCCCGATGACTCCTTAATTTGATCCGATATATTATTAAATGCAGTTAATAGCAAAAAAAATTAAGATTATTATGGTGGGCCCACCAGGATTCGGACCTGGGACCTCCGCATTATGAGTGCGCTGCTCTAACCAGCTGAGCTATGGGCCCTTAGAAACATAAATATTGAAGTATTATCTAAAATAAAATACATTAAAACATTGCTTTTGGCAATTGGAAATATTAATAAAAATCAGACGTTTAGTCAAATAATATTTTGGTATATTTTGGTATAACAATAATATTTTGATAGTGATATGATATTTTGTAGTAAAACCAATTATTAAATTTTTATAATAGAGGTGAGAAGATGGCCTCTAAAACAAAAATAACTTTTTATGGACATTCAATGTTTGTTGTTGAGTCTGAAAAAGGTTTAAAAATCGGGATGGATCCCTATGATGAAAAAGTAAAATCAAAACTTCCTGATGTTTCTGCAGATATTGTAACAGTTTCTCATTCACATTTTGATCATTCAAACATAAAGCTGTTTAAAGGCAACCCGGAAATCATTAAAGAAGCCGGCATTTTTAAAGTAAAAGGGATTACGTTTACAGGATATTCTTCTTTTCATGACAACAATAAAGGTTATTTAAGAGGAAAAAACATTATCTTCAAATTTGAAATTGATGAAATTGTATTTGCTCATCTTGGTGACTTTGGTTCTTTTTCCGATGCAAAAATTTTAAATGAGCTTAAAAATACTGATATTCTTTTTATTCCTGTGGGTGGTGTTTTTACTATTAATAGCAAAGAAGCATTAAATCTGATAAAAGAATTAAAGCCAAAAATTGCCATTCCGATGCATTTTAAAGAAAAAGACACCTTTGTTGACGTTGATGAAATAAATTATTTTAAAAACAGCCTTCAGGATTTTATGATTGCAAAAGAAGTTGATAATGGATTTGAAATAACCAAAGAAGAGCTGCCAGGTTCAACAGAAATTCGGATTATATATAGTTTTCTTAAATCAAATCCTTTTGTTTAAAGCTGTAATATCCGTTTTCTGCTACGATTATATGGTCGAGTAAGTTTATGCCCATTATTGAACATGACCGGGATAGCCTGTTTGTAACTTCAATATCGTCAGTAGATGGTTCAGGATCACCGCTTGGATGATTATGTATAAAAATAACTGATGCAGCGCTTGCCTGAATCGCTGGTTTTAAGACTTCACGGGGATGAACGATGCTTGCTGTCAAGCTTCCCTGCGAAATTAATATGTCTTTAATTATTCTATTTTTTATATCAAGTAAAATTACTTTGAACTGCTCTTTTTTTAAATCTTTCATCAGCGGGATGTAATAATTAGCAACTTCTTCGCTGCATCTGAACCTTGTATTGTTTCCATTTTTTGCTGATAAAGCTCTTTTACCAAGCTCAAAAACTGCCATTATTTGTGTTGCTTTTGAAAATCCTATACCGTTAATTGATGTGAGCTCATCAAAGGTTGTATTGATAAGATTTTTTAAATTATCAAATCTTAAAATAATATTTTTAGCAAGGTCAATTGCGTTTTGTCTGCCTTTTCCGTTATTTATTCCGGTTCCGATTATTACAGCAATAAGCTCCGCATTTGTTAAAGATTCAGGCCCAAATTTTACAAGCTTTTCTCTTGGCCTTTCGTCTTCAGGCCATTTTTTTATAGAATTTAAATTTTCATAAATCATATTGGTATTTTTAAAAGATTTAGCTTTTAAGTTTTATTTTCTTAATGAAAAACAATTAAAAATTAACTTTTAATAATTAAAAAACAGCTAAGAGAAATTAAAAAAACAAGCCATTTCATTTCCTGTCAAATATTGTATATTTATATATTATCATAAAAATATATTTATACAAATATATATATATGCTATTTGCTTAAAATAAGCTTGTTGCTTACCCATTAAAAAACCAATATTTTATTAAAGATCTTGATCTATATAAAAAAATTTTACATATTTTAAACTTTTGGTTAACAATCAAAAGATTTTATAAATAAACTTTATGTTGAATTAATTGTCAACAAAAAGTACTGCCTGACTATTAGTCATCTCCTGCTAATAAGATAATATTACTTAAAAGATAAGTATTATTTCTTGATTTATTTTGATTTATTTATTTAATATTTTTTAAACTCGTAATGGAATATTCAAATAAAATATTTTGTGAAGCCTTGTCTGAATTGATAAAAGATAGAAAAATCAAACTTAGAAGCCTTGCAGCAAAAACAAATCTTAATTACAGTTATTTCAGCAAGCTTACCAGAAGAAAAACTGCTCCTCCTATTGAAACACTTGTCAATATTTCAAATGCCCTTGAAATAACTCCTGAATTCTTTATTGAGTACAGGATCCACAAGTTAATTGAATTGCTCAAAGACAAACCTGACATATTGGATGAAGTTCTGGATTTTGCTTATAAACTCGACGTAAAACAAAAATTAAAGGTTGCGGAAGAAAAATCGAGTTATGAAAGAGAAACGTAAAATACATAATTTTTATTTTTCCCGTTTTCAAATAACAAAAATTTTTTAATAAAACTTCGCACAATAAATCTTGTTAATACATTTCATTTTAATAATTTTTTTTTATAAATCCTGATTTAATAGCAAAAAAATAGTTGTTTTAATCTTTTTAATTTTCAATAATAATTACCTTTTATAAATACAAATAACTTTACTATTTTTTATTAAAAATTATTTTCTGTTATCAGTTATGGATTATTTAAATTTATTAAAAAGTTGCGTGCTATGCCCGCATAAATGCAAGGCTAACAGGCTTGCAGGAGAAAAAGGTTTTTGCAAAGCATTAAGCTCTGTGGAAATTTCATCTGCCATGCCACACCATGGTGAAGAACCCCCAATTTCCGGCAGTAAGGGTTCCGGAACAATTTTTTTTGGCCGCTGCAATATGAATTGCATTTATTGCCAGAATTTCCAGATCAGCCAGGAATTTATGGAAAATGATTTTAAAAAAGCCAGTATTGAAGAACTTGCAGAAATAATGAAGGGTCTTCAAAAACTCGGGTGCCATAATGTGAATTTTGTATCCCCAACAATATGGATACCCCAAATAATTGAAGCTATTAAAATTACTCGCGGCAGAAAAGAGATGACTATCCCGGCAGTTTTTAATTCAGGAGGCTATGAAAACCCGGCTGCAATAAAATTGCTTAAGGGTTTTATTGAGATTTATATGCCTGATATAAGATATGGCAATGACGATAATGCCTATAAATATTCAGGAGTGAAAAATTACGTTGAAAATAACCGGAAATCCTTAATTGAAATGTATAGCCAGGTTGGCGGACTCGAAACAGATAAAAAAGGAATTGCAACCAGGGGGTTAATGATCAGGCTGTTAATTCTCCCGAATAATATAAGCAATGTTAAAAAATCTCTTGATTTTATAAAAAATGAACTTTCTACAGATGTGTATATAAGCATCATGGCCCAATACCGTCCTTTGCATAAAGCACAATGCTTCCCTGAACTAAGCAGAAAGATTAATTATGATGAATATAGCAATATAATAAATTACGCGGAAAAACTTGGTTTTTACAACGGTGCAATTCAGGAATTTGAAAATTATGGTCCAGAAGAAGATCTGTTTATTCCTAATTTTAACGAAAAAGAAGTATTCAGGTATAAAAAAAATAGTTAATTGCTATCTGGAGCTTTTCCATTTTTTTAAATCATTTAAAGATAATGTATTTATAACATCTTCTTTTTCAATTCCGGCTTTTCTTGCTATATCAACTCCCAGTCTTATCATGTCAAGATTATTGGGCCTATGGGAGTCTGTATTTATTGAAATTAAAATTCCTGCCCCTTTTGCCTTTCTTGCATTTTCTTCATTTAAATCAAGCCTTAAATAATATGAATTAATTTCAATGGCTTTACCATATTTTGAAGCACACTTAATTAAATAATCAATGTCTAAAAAATAAGGTGCCCTGCTTCCGAAAACAACTCCTGTCGGATGCGCTATTATATCAATATATTTATTTTTCATAGCCTTTTCAAAACGAAAATTATTGGTGCGAAAATCAAATTTAAGCCCCTTGTGAATTGAACCTAATGCTATATCAAATTTGCTTATCTGCACGTCATCATAGTCAAGATTACCTTCCTCATCAATTTCAATTTCAGATCCCATTAAAAAAGAAAACTTATCCTGTTTTAAATTTAAATCATTAATATAAGCTGATTTGTCCATAAGCCTGGTTTTATTAAGGCCATTCCCGTATTGATTGCTGCCGGAATGGTCAGAAAATGAAAGATATTCGTAATTGTACTTCTTTATTTTTTTGACAATTTCTTTCATTTCCATTATTCCGTCACTATAATTCGAATGAACATGCAGGTCGCCTTTCATGTCACTTAATTTTATAAGTTCAGGCAGGTAGCTTTCCTTCGCCAGTTCGACTTCATTAAGTCCTTCCCGAAGTTCCGGAAAAATATATTTCATTCCTAAAAAGTCATATATCTGTTTTTCTTCCTGGCAGATAAAATCATCTTCTTCGTAAACCGAACCCTTATTTTTATATTTTTTAAGCTCTTTGAATTTTATCATTGAAAAATCAAAGGCATCTTTATTAAGGCAGCCACTTTCTTTTGCTGCTTCTTTTAATTTTCTTAAATGATTTTTACTTCCGGTGGCAATTAATAAGTCGACAGACCACATTTTTTTTGAGGTTATTATTATTTCAACATCAATGTCAAAAATCGTTGAAAATCTGGTGCTGATGTTTTCTTTTCTGTCTTCTTTTGAAATAAAGCCCTTAACGAAGTAAGAAGCCCTGATTTTACTTATTAATTCCTTTGATTTTTCATAATTTATTTTTTCATCATTAAATTCAGGCAAAACCAATATATCAATATCTTTTATTTCTGCTTTTCTCCTTCGAAGCGAACCAACAACTTTAAGGCTTGAAATCTCATTTATGCTGGAAAGCTTTTCTACAATTTTATCTGCAAATTTTAAAACCAGCCATCTGGGATATTTTCCTCTCAAGCTTTCATAATAACTTACAGAATGCTTTATCCTTTCTAAAAACAAGCCGTCTATCTCAAAACTTTCAGTCAGTTTTTTTGTATCATAATTTAAAGTAAACAAATCTTTTAAATCTTCAAAAGTTTTTATATTAAATTTTTCATAAATACCAAATACTCTTTTTGTGCCAATACCGCTTAACCTTACAATTTTAATAAGGTCTTCAGGATATTTTTCTTTGATTTGATCAAATAATCTTATTGAACCTGTTTCAAAATATTCTTTTATCATTGCATAAGAAAACGGATCAATTCCAGGCATTTTTTCCAGCAGACCTTCTTTGTATGCATCAGTAATATCATTCTCATAGTCCCTTATTGTGCGGGTTGCCCTGCTTAAATTCATTACAATTTCTTTTTCCCCGGGTTTAAATTTTGAAATTTCAGCTATTGTAGTAAGGATCGAAGACAGTTTTAAATTTATCATTTTTTATTTTTTTATTAGAATATTTAAATTAAAATACTATTTAAAATTCCAATTAAAATTTGGTAAAGCAAAATTTGAAAAAATATACTAAACTTGAGCGTAAATTAAAAAGTTATATTACATTAATTTTTAAATTTATTCCATAAATTAATTTTATATTAAACATAAATGCAATAAAAAGGCTGGCTTTATTTTATGGATAAGAATTCAATAATTAAGACACTTGAAGAAATCTCAATAATGCTGGAGCTAAAAGATGAAAATCCTTTTAAGATAAGGGCATACCAGAATGCTGCAAGAGCTCTTGAAACAAGCGAGCTTGAATTGGATAAAAATACCCCGATAAATGAGCTTCTCAAAATAAAAGGAATAGGCCAGAATTTGGCAGACCACATAAAGACCCTTGCTTCTGATAAAAGGCTTGATTTTTACGAAGAGCTTAAGGAATCAATAACACCTGAACTCCTTGAAATGCTTAAAATACCTTCTCTTGGACCTAAGAAAGTAAAATTTCTGTTTGATAATTTAAATATAGGAAGTATTTCAGGTCTTGAACAGGCTATTAAAGAAAACAAGCTAATCGATCTTCCGAATTTTGGCAGAAAAACTCAGGATAATATTTTAAAAGGAATAGAGTCAATTAAAAAGTTCAGGGAATTTTATCTTTATGCTGATGTTATCAGCGAAGCAAAGCTAATAATCAACAAGCTGAGACTACATAAACAGATTAAAAGAGCCAGCATTGCCGGCAGTTTAAGAAGAAAAAAAGAAACCGTTAAAGATATTGATTTGGTAGCAGGCATTAAAGAAACCTCTGACCCCATGGATATAATGGATTATTTTACCAGCCTTGATGAAGCAGGCGAAATTATAGCAAAAGGAGACACGAAGTCTTCAATAAGGCTGAAGTCCGGCATTAATGTAGATTTAAGGATAGTTGAAGACAGCAAGTATCCTTATCTGCTGCACCATTTTACGGGGAGCAAAGAGCATAATACGGTGTTTAGGGGGATAGCCAGAGATTCTGGAATAAAAATAAACGAATATGGAATATTTAAAGAAGATCAGCTGATTAAATGCAGGAATGAAGAAGAAATCTACAAGGAGTTTAATATGGATTTTATTGTGCCGGAACTTCGGGAAAATAATGGAGAATTTGAAGCTGCATTAAGTGGAAAGCTTCCAAATCTGATTGAAGAAAAAGATTTAAAAGGAATATTTCATATACACACAACTTTCAGTGATGGAAACATTACATTAAAAGCTCTTTGTGAAAAACTTGCTTCTGAAGGTTTTGAGTACGCCGGGATAAGTGACCACAGCAAGTCTGCTTTTTATGCCGGCGGAATCAAGGCAGAAAATATTGATCATTACCTGGATGAAGTAGATAAATTTTGCAGCACATGGGGAAAAATAAAAATATTTAAAGGAATAGAATCAGACATTCTGCTTGATGGAAACCTTGACTACGGCAATGAAATCCTGGATAAATTTGACTTTATAATTGCGTCCATACATTCAAGTTTCAACTTGAGTGAAGAAGAAATGACAAATCGCATTATAAAGGCAATTGAAAATAAATATACCACAATCCTTGCCCACCCTACAGGCAGGCTGCTTCTTACAAGAGAGCCGTACAAGGTTGACATGGTAAGAATTATAAATGCTGCCAGTGAAAACAATGTGGCAATTGAAATAAATTCAAGCCCTTTCAGAATGGATCTTGACTGGAGGCTTTGCAAGTATGCCAAAGAAAAAAAAGTAAAAATATTTATCAATCCTGATGCCCATAAACTGGAAGATATTGATAATTATAAATACGGTATTAATGTTGCCCGCAAGGGATGGCTGGAAAAAGAGGACATAGCAAACTCTCTGGAAAAAAATGAAATGGAAGTTTTTCTGAAAAACTTGAAAAACAGCAAGAAGAACAAATAGATCCGGTGCATTGCCTGACATTTAAAAACATGCAGCAATTATTTAAGGCAAAATATTAAAATAAGATTTTATTATTAAAAAATATCTTTAATTTTAAATTCACTTTATAAAATTAATTTGACTTACAACAATCAATAAAGTAAAAATATCAATATAAGAGGGTAAACATATGGCCAAAGACTACGGTAAAACCTACATAGAACCTTACAATAATGCTGTTAAAAATATTAATAAAATTATTGACCTTTTAAATGAAACCTACCCGCAGGCATTAACAACTTCCCTGCAGTTTAAAAATCCTTTTGAGCTTTTAATTTCAACTATCCTTGCTGCACAAAGCACTGATAAGCTTGTTAATAAGGTAACTCCATTTTTATTTGAAAAATATAAAAGCCCGCAGGATTTTGCAAATGCTGATTTGCCTGAACTCCAGGAAGATATAAAATCAACCGGTTTTTTTAGAAACAAATCAATTTCAATAATAAAATGTTCAAGAGATCTTATTGAAAAATTTGGCGGCAAAGTTCCGGACAGCATTGAGGATTTAATTAAGCTTCATGGAGTCGGTAGAAAAACAGCTAATGTTGTTATTGCAAATGCTTTTGGAAAGCAGGGCATAATTGTTGATACACACATGTTAAGAATTTCAAATCTGATAGGGCTTACGATAAATAAAGACCCTGTAAAAGTTGAATTTGACTTGCAAAAAATTATCCCTGAAGACAGATGGACTGATTTTTCACATAAGATAATTGCGCATGGAAGAATCATATGCATTGCCCGAAGGCCAAAATGTGAAATCTGCCCAATATCTGAATATTGCAGGTATTATAGTTCTGTTAAATGATTCCATGCCCTTATGAAATTTAAATAGAAAAATAATCTTAAACTGATAATTTCTTAATTCTTTCTGCAAAAGCTCTGCCTAGCTTCTCATGTTATTCTTCATCAAAATGAACACCGTTTA
>Ga0265292_1002317_pt1 | contig 13491 bp, 12 predicted proteins | sample Munlanlewell296A_FD_189080 | JGI IMG/M metagenome (GOLD analysis project Ga0265292, IMG submission 189080) | Leachate microbial communities from a municipal landfill in Southern Ontario, Canada - Leachate well 296A | ecosystem: Engineered > Solid waste > Landfill > Unclassified | place: Canada...
TCTCCCATTAATCCGGGCGACAACTTGCTTATCTTGGTCTCTATGTCTTTTATTGCTTTCATTTTACAAAGATAATTAAAAATGATCAGAAGAAAATTGCTTTCCACGTGAGGTTTTTAAACCGTTGGCTACACCAAAGCAAAAGCCCCCTTTTTAGGGGGGGCTTAACAAAAAAACAAACACTATGAAAGAACCACGACTACGTTTTTCGTTTCCGGGTTGTTTTCACCGGTTGTTCTGCTTGATCGGTGCCAGGCACCGGATCACTTTGCGGTTGGCTTATTTCATTTGGAAACTTCTGCAATCCAAGAGTGGTAAGCTCCAGGTATGGGAACCCATCATCAAAGAGAGCCTTGACCTTTTCCACCGGTAATTTAGGATCGGAAAAATCCAATGTTCCAAACCGGGGCGTTACAATACGCCCCGGGAGGACCTTTATGAGGGTGAAATAGGCTGTCCAGGTCACGGTTCGGGTACTGCTTCAGTTAGCGGAATGGTGCCGGTATACGTGTACAAGCTATGCGTACGGTATGCGAATGTCATCCCGAGTCCGCGCCTTCCATCGGTGGTGGATCCGGTACCTGATCCATCACTGCCCTGGAATTTAGCTGACCGGATTTCACAACCCAGGAGGTACTGCTGGCCGGCGCTATCCTGGGCGATCAGGACCAGATCCTCGTTCTTGGTTGCATTCATGAACCCGAGCAGCTTTTTATGCAATCCCGGCGCGAATACGTGCAGGAGGAATTCATATCCTTTACCGCCTTCTTCGCCGATCACGTTGATATCGAGTTTGGCTGCATCCTCCGTGGTATACAGTTCAAACATGCGCTTGCCGGGTTTCATGATGAGTTCGCCGGTTGAGGTGCCCAGGGCATCGAGTGTCAATGGGAGCTCGGCATCGGCCGGCCATGTCAGAACATCGGCCCACAGACCGAAATAAATCCGCTGGGCCAATCCTCCGAGGTTTTTCCCATCCACTAACAACTTTCCTATATCTGCAAAATCCATTGTTTTTGACTTTTTAAGAGTGAATCAATTCAGGGTTAGCCTCCGATCGGCGGGGTGGTAATGACATTGGTCCAAACGGCGGCGTTCATACCAAAACCCATGCCTTCCCACCAGTCGCAGAGGAACGATACCTCGCGCTTGCTCTCTTCGATCGAGAACCGGGTTTTGTTTGCGCTCTTCTTTGTCAGATGGAGGATGTTCTCCTTCGGGGTGGCAAAGATGACATCCGTTCCGTTCAGGCACGGCAGTTCCACGACACGTTGATTGGTGAAATCGATCGATTCGTCGATCTCCTTGTCGCTGGTCCGGAAATAGTGTCCGTTTTCGCGCTTGTTCCGGAGGTAATGTTTCCTCCAGGTCTGCGACATGAATACGGACATCGGGATTCCCTGGTATACCTGGGTGATTCCGTCGACAAACTGTTCAATCTGATCGTAAATCGTATCCTTGTCCAGGGCACCAAGCGGAACCGAATTGATGGTTTCGTTATCCACTCCCCGCTGCAGCTGAATCACAAATCCGTCCATGCTGCTACCGGTTATCCCGGATTCACCGGGGGTAGGTGCTGCATAGATACCCTTGCCATATTCGAACAGTTCCATGTCCTGGTTGATCTGCGGGATATAGCCGGTTTCGATGAGATATTTGACCAGCGGCCAATCCTTACGGGTCAAGGATTCTGATTCCAGAAATCCGAGCCAGGTGGCTTCTACGTCATCCGGCCAGATATCTTCATCCACTTTGAAATGGAAGAGCCGGATCTCATTGGGGGTTATCGCGGCTGCATTCCTGGGGGTCCAACCTTTCTGGAACGGTTGCACGATGCGCTGCATCGATAGTTTGGCCAGTTTGAAAACCGTGTCATCGGTTTTAACGGGCATGCAAATCCCCGGGGTTACTTGCCCCTGGGTCAGCATGGTTTTTACACGTGCCTTGTTCTGGCCTGAGTTTTCATAGTAGGCCCCGAAGGCCGAAATGATTTCCTGAACATCCATGGTTATAAGATTTTACTAAGGTTTTTGATTGTTAAAACTTTTCTTCCTGCATATGGGGTAGGGAAGTAAGGGTTGCCCAATCCACCCCGTCCGGGGAAGGAGCAGCATCATGAAGAGTCTGCACCCCTGCCGGGGCAACGGCTGGTTTGGCCGCAAGTATGGTACGAACGGCCGCGATCTTGGCTTCAATGGTTTCAGCAGCGGCAATGGAAGAATCGATCGCATCGAGGGAAGCAATAATGTTGGTCCGGTCAGTAACGGCAGCATCCCGTTCCGAAACGGATTGCTGGATGCCTTCCAGTTGAGTGTTGAGAATGACGGCCTGGGCTTCATTGATATAAATCCCATCATCGGAGGATTCCAGCGAAGGAATTCCGAGCAATAAATTAAGGGTGGTAAGCTGTTTCATCGAAAAAATTGAATTGATTGTTTTTTTAACTGATGCGGTAATTTTCTGAATGATGCCCGGAACCGGATCCTCGGACTGCTCTAATGTTCCAGTGATATTTACAACACCCCTGGCCACCGGTAATGGCAGATCGGAGTAATTCAGCATCGTTACCATCTTTTGATTGGTCAGGAGGTTTTCCACAATGGCTGGTTCCCGGATTTCATCAATGAATCCCCAGTCCAATGCTTCATCGGCATTGAGCCAGGTTTCCTGTTTCATTAAGTCTAAAATATCGGAAGTGGTTTTCCCGGTCCTTTTGGAATACATTTTGGCCAGTACCAGAGTTACCTTCTCGAGCATTCTTTTTTCGGATTCGAGCGTTACAATCAGGGCATCGATATCGTCCTCGTTCATCTTTCCCCAGGCATCCACCCATTGAAGGGCTTTATGAATCAGGTAAAATGAATTGGAATTCATAATAATGCGTTTAGCACCCAGGGTGATCAGGGTTGCTGATGACGCATTGAATCCGGACAAGTGAATGGTGACTGCTCCCTGCTCTGCGATCTGAACATGAATGCTAAGGGCATGATCCACATCGCCACCCAGGGATGATACCCGAATCGTAACCGGCTTCTTGCCGGCTTCATTCAGGAAATTCCTCACATACGTTTTTGAGAATCCCAAATTACCAATAAAGCCGTCAATATCAAGTTGTAATGTGCTCATATTCATCTAAAGTTTATCTGCCACAACGACTAAAGCCACCAATTTAGGGGTGGCTTTAGCAGATAAAAAGGACAAACAGGAGCCCAAACCCTTGTATTTACAGGCTTTTATAGAGGTTTGTCAACAAAAACTGCCCGGAATGGGGATTGACCGGAGAATGACATGGAAACATGGTTCAGGTCTGAAATCTCGGCACCGGTTTTAGCCTCCATAATCAAACGTAAAGGGTAATCCTTGCTACCAACCATTTTGTACTGTTTGTTTTGGTCCAGGATAAGAAGTACCCACGGTCGGCGCATCAGGTCATTATACACATCATCATTTACGGGAGAAACCCTTACCTGTGTAAATTTCACCGATTGATCAAATGAGTAGCCCCCTGACTGCTGGGATTGATTTTCTGTGACGGATGCAGACTGGAATATTGGAGAAAATTCAAAGGCCTTTTCAAAGCATCCCATCGGAAGCTGATACTTCCCCTGAGTGTTGCTCGGCTGAAGTGAAAAGATCAATGATGATGGGATTGCCCATAACTTTGCGATCCCTCCCAGGTTGTTTTGTTCTTTTTGAAATGTTTTCATCTGATAAATGGTTTATTTTCGTGATTGTCCCGGATTTAGCCAGGATGCCCACAATTATTTTTTGAATCTTAACATAAATCTCAGTTTCGAAGTCGATTTTATTGGCCGGGCTATTCCGGTCAAGGTCTTTTTTAATGGAGTCAAAAGGCCAGATATTATCGGGATACTCATAAAAGTCCTGGAACCTTCGGATGCTCTGGGCCTGGCTACCGGAGATTGAGGTATCAATCGAGATGCAGGTCCTCATAAACAACTTGGCTGCCTGTTCGAATGTTGAATTCAGGGTTGACATATCGGTTATGGATATTTCCCAACCAAAATGGTAGAAGTCAGTATCCGAGATCATGAATTCGACCGAATCAGTGAGGGTTGACTTGAATGTGAGTTTCTTATCCCTGCGCTTGCAGGGTTTTGCCAGGAAGGATCTAAAGAGGTAGATATATTGATTCTGGAACGAATACAAGTTTACCGGATCCCCGAAGTTTTGAATCAGGAATCTTTTGACATAAGGCTTGCAGGGGATCACAATTGACTTGTAGGATTGCGCCATTATTTTTTCAGAAATCATATTGATAAGGTTTTGTGAGGTTTCGAGCGGTTTACTTTTCCAGTTCCTGAATCACTTTTTCAAAGGTGTAATCCTTCTCATAGAGTATGCCACCAATATTGGCACTCCCCTGTTTAAGTTCACCGTACAAGTGCGCCAGCTTTAGCATTCGAATTACGTCCTTGTTTTTGAGCAGTTTGCGAATCCTTTGGGATTCATCCATCAGGAGAGTTGGGTTGAAGTTGAGAATTTTAGTAACGAATGATAGTTTCATGATAGATAAGAGGTTGGGAAAGCGTTAAGGATTGTAACGGTTATCCTTTTTGCATGAGCAAAAAGATTGGAGGGGAAAGCCTGACCTGGCGGGGAACGCCATAAAAGACAGAATATAAGGAATTTAAATATTTGAATTCTCATTGTTGCTTCCAAAGTTCCAGCATTGGCTCGTTTAAGTTTTCAATTTCAAGGATAAGATCATCCACCATACGTTCAGCCGTCTTCGCTTTATGGAGGATGATCGGATCTCTTTTCCGAAAATACTCTCTTTGCAAGCGACGCATTTCTTCAACCTTTTCTATAAAATCGTTCATGTGAACCTCACTTTCTAATTATTATCATTAGTTATTACATTGATTATCATTACGATCATACCAATTAATCCTGATAGGCTTCTTATCCGTCACAAATGAAAATTGCCTTGAAATGATCAAGGAGTCATAATTCTGAGAGAAGTAAACATTGGTCAGCCACTCTCCATCAATCAAAAACTTGACTGCTGAAATAAATTTCTCGGGATCTTTAAGGCTGGACATGGGGAACTTACCCGGTTCCCTATCTTTTAGGTCAACATAAACCCGGTCGATATAATCCATAAAAAAATGATTTTTGTTTCCGTCCGCAGAAATCCTCACATATCGAGGCTTACAGATATTACAGCTATTACATTTCATCTAACTAACTATAATTAAACTATTTAACTTATTATTACATATCTTAAAAACGTTCCCAATTGTAATATGCTGTAAGTCGATGTAAGCCGGTGTAAGTTTGTGTAATCGCTAGAAAAACACATAACCATCTGATTGATAAGGTGTGCATGATGTAAGCCTTGTAAGCCGGGATTTTGTCGGTTAAAATCAAAAGGGTAATTTGTTGTCAGGATCATCTGGTTTTATGGGTTTATCAGGTTGGGTGGTCCTGTCCGGGCAGTCTTCCGTAGAATTTTCATCCAGGCTCACCCCAAGTTCATCGTACAAAAAGCAATAGGCGTGCTCGGGTTTGGATTTCCATTCTCCGGCAGGGCCAAATGTGGTATCCAGAAAACGAAAGCGCTTGCGGGTTATACCCAAAAACCGTTTATCGTTTTTGAGGTAATAAATAATTGAATCCAATGGAAGGATTTTCTCTCCGGATTGCTTGCCATGCTTGCGGTATAATTGGAATATCCTTGACATCTGGATATAGATCACGTTTGTGAGTTCTGGGAATATCCTGGCTGATTTCATCTCATCTGTTTTGATGCCAGGTAATTTGTCAACTTTAAAGTCAATCCCGTCATGTATCAACCCGTCAGATGCCAAATATTCAACTATCGACCAGAAGGTGGATATCTCGTTGGATTTCTTGGTTTCCCTGTTCTGTACCTGAATCTGTGTGGCAGAGAGCGTGATCAGGCCTTCATAGGTAAAGGAAACATCGATCTTATCTTTGATAGCATGGTAAGTTGATAATACCAGTAACCAGTTTCTGAAAATACGATCCTCTATAACCACTTCACCGATGGCCCTGTTCAGATCTTTGGACACCTGGTCATAGCTATCATTATAATTATCAATGAAATGTTTACGATGGGAGAGTATTTGATTGGTGATATGGGTATTGCCAAACTTTTCAATGGCTTTGAGTTCATTGAATTCCTTTTTTGCCTGATCGTCATACTCATATTTGGAGAATGTGAGATAGATCAACCGGGAGAACAGGGCAATGTCAGCCGTTGGCATTTCCTGACCCGAAAGGATTACGGCACAATCTACGGCGGTTGTTTCCTTTTTCTTGTCCTTGTCCATGTTCATGCGGGTTCTGCCGGTACCATCCCACAAGCCTTTGAGGAATTCAATTTTGTCGAGGTCAATACTATTCTTGTATTCGTCGATATGTGCACAGGCATTGCATAATTGGGAAACATGATCAGCAAGGGCTGCTTTACTGGTGTTATTGATATTGGGGCCTTTACCCATCTTACCAAAGAAACTCATGATACTTACGGCAAGTTCAGTTTTCCCGGCACCTTTGGGACCGAATAAATCGAGTATGGGAAAGAAGTTGAATTTGCGGATGATCACATCGCGAAAGAGGCTCGCGAAGTAAAAGCATAGGGCAACTGAAGCGTTTGTTCCGAAAACGGTGATCAGTTTTTGGCTATAATCCTTTAGGGTTATGGTGTTGCCATCCCGGTGAAGGAATTGGCGTTCGGATATATAGTGTTGTAATTCTTTCGCCCAAATCTGAGAAAATGCCGGCAGATAATAATTGACTTCACCGTGAGTCGCGATTCCATTATCATCCACTTTGGTGAACGATCCGTTAAAGATGCCATTTCCCCAGGAATAGAAACCATCTTTATGCCACCCAAGTTGGGTTACCTCGAGGCATGACTTAGTTTCCTGATACAGATACCTTTTTAATTTATTAAGTTCAGTATCTGATACTTCCCACAGGAAGTTGCCGAGGCTTTCCACACATACTTTAAAACTTCCGAGGCTGATCAGGTCGCGCTGGGCGATTTCAATTACACGGGTGATTCCATATTCATTGGTTATGCGGAATATACGTTTGGCATTTTGGGTTGATTCGATATGGAAAAGTGGTACCAGGGTAAAGTTGCATCCTCTTTCAATGTTTCCTTTCACAGTCCGGAAGAAGTAGCAATTTTTATCTTCATAAAAACCATACTTCTGCCAATCCACCAGGGATACATGTTCAGGGATGCGGTCAGTCTCTTCCTGCTTAACGATTACCGGGGCATCCTCTTTGGTGAGTTCCTTGATTTTATCCTGCCACGATTTTTTTGGTTTGATCAATCTGCTGACCTGATCGATATATAGATCATGGCTCCCCTGGTCCATCTTGACAATGAGATCCGAGATTTCATCGATTGCCCGGCGGGTATTTTCGGGAGTTTTAGGGAGCAGGCTCCATCGGCGTGCCTTGCTTATGATGTAATCCTGAATATTTTCGTTTGAATACTTTTCGAAGTGTGCAGCATCGGTGAAAAAGCTATCGGCATCCTGTTTTTCCTTGATCAGTCCTGCTTCCATGAGTATTTCAGTTTTCATACCGGACCCCCTGGCGAAATCCAGTAAGCCTTGCCAATTATCCGGAGCGAAGCCTATCTCAAACTTTTGGATTGTTTCTTCAGTCCATCGGCTTAGCGCATAATCCAATACCGATTTATTTTCAGGTTTACCCAGCGAAGCTTTGAAGTAGGCGCCGGCGAATGAATTCACGACATACAGGGATTCCTTATGGTTTATGACTTCCTGTTCCTTCTCGGTGAGTTCGTGTTCGGGCACCTTGATATTATGTGCCTTACCAATTTCCTTGCAAGCTTCCGGAAAAGGCAGTTTTTCGTGTTCCATGACAAACGTGATACCGTTGCCATGTGCGCCGCAACCAAAGCATTTATAGTTGTTTTCACTGGTAAATACCTTGAAGCTGGGAGTCTTTTCAGTATGGAAGGGGCAGCATCCTTCATAGTTAACGCCCAACTTTTTGAGGGACATGTAATCTTTAAGTACATCGACAATAGGGAGGTTATTGATCTGGTCTATAATGGGTTCTGGTATCATAAGAATGGTCTGGGTCATAAAAAGGCAAGAAAATAACTATGTATCTAAGGACACAGAAAGCAGAAGAATGAAGAGTTTGGTTTGTTGTTTAGTTTGGCGAAACCGTAAAGAGGGGTTGCCACCAAGGTTCATAATGGCTTTGCAAATGTCTGGCCCTGGCGTTAAGAGAGTGGTAAACTCTCATTGCATTTTCATGGGCACCTGAATTCTTGCCAGGGATTATCGCGTATATCTGGCTCGAGTGCGGTATCGATAATCAGCTGGTTGGAGCGGTGACCTCTAAGGACAAGGTCTATGTAACCTAAAGAAAAACCTGTACTCAACTTAAGTTTTTTCCGGTATCCTTTCGGAAGGCTTGATTTTATGAGGGAAAGTGTTTCTGGTGGCATAATTCTTAAAAATAATTTGGAAGTGTTATATAATTGTATGACATTTGTAGTGTAACGCGGTCAATAATGAAACGTAAAAAGAACTTGGTAGTTGTGAAAAACAGACTACAAGTTTAGGAATGTTATTTTTAAAAACATGGCTTTAATAAAAACAATCTGAAAGTAATTCCTAATAAACTTATAAATGACTGAGTACAAACGACTAAATGAATTCCTTGATGAGAAGCGTATTCATTCGAAGGAACTGGCCGAAAAATTAGGGTTAACCAACTCGGCAGTATCCTCGATCAGAAGTGGTCGAAATCATATGAGTGCAGAAACCTTAAAAAAGCTCCTGGATCTGTACCCGGAATTGTGTGCTAATTGGTTACTTAGAGGGGAGGGTTCTTGTAAATGTGCCAGGCTGACAGCTCCGGAAATCAGGAAGGAAGAGGAAGCAAAGGATGTCGAAATAGCAGCGCTCAAGGAATTAATGAAATCCAAGGATGATATAATTGAGCTGCTTAGAAGATTGCTTAAGAAATAAAAATTAACGCCACAAAATCGCCACAAAGGCATTTTGCAAAGCTCCTAGAGTACCAATGTTTATGCGGAATTTGGAGAAACGTGGCTAGTTTCTCCAGGTTCACATAATATTTATCATAAAACCCTTATTAACAATCAGTTAGATAAGGGTTTTTCTTTTTTCCGGCTACACCTTTTAAATACAAAAAACCTGATAATTAAATACTTACACTACCAATTGTGTAGTTGTTTTGTTCTAATTTAGAAAGCCATTGACCGGATTGAAGAACTACTGAAAATCATCTCAATTTATAAGGGCTATTACCTCATTTTGCCACCGCAGTACTCCAATAAAGGCATACTGCCACCCGCTCTGTTTCTGGATGCTTTTATGAAGTTTCTGGAAAGACCATACTATGTTGCCCTGCTTAATGCGGCTGCATACCATGGTGCTTCTCACCAGCAACCGCTGGAATCCTTCGTAACGACCACCTTCCCGGTGTTACGGTCCATGCAAAAGAAGGGATTGAAGCTGAATTATGTCTGTGCCAGGGAACAGGTGGAACAGGATTTGGTGATTTGCCGGGCCCTGGTGGAAATCTTTTCGGACGATTGGCTGGCATCCAGTCTGGCTTTTCGGGGAGGAACTGCATTACATAAACTTTATCTGAATCCACAACCCCGGTATTCTGAAGACATTGATCTGGTTCAGGTTAGGGCTAAACCCATAAAAGAAACGGGTTGTTAAATTCCTCAGTTCGAGGTAAACCGAGTTGAACCCACACAAGGCCTGTACTCTTTCCAACGGCAGATTGGGATCAGAAAAATCTTAGGTTCAAATATAGGTGTGGCTATCCACAAAACCGGCAGAGATTTGATTTTTCAATTTTTCTTCAGACAATAAGCAGGGTAATAGGAGTTCAACCAGACAGGTATGCTCGTTCCTTTCATAATTAAGATACCAAGTCCGCTTGTGACCTCGACACGAAAACCGAAACAATTGAATATCAAGAGTTTCGATTTTTTTATTTCCTTTTTTGGCACGTATTTGGCACGAAACTCTGGGAATAGGTCTTAAATCCTCTTGAGTATCAGGATTAGCCAGCTAAAATTCTTATCAGGTCATCATTCATATAATAAACCTCAGAACCATACCTTTTACTAGTCAATATTTTTTCAGCAACAAGCTCTTCCATTAATTTTGTAAGAGTTGTTCTGGATGTTTTACCTAAGATTTTTCCTATAATTTTAGGTTTAATGTACGGTTGGCTAAAAATGACTTCATTCACCTCTTTCGTGTACCATTTGATTTTCGACTTACCAAAGGATAGGGTTGAATCCATTTGTTCAAGGATTTCATTTATGAGATTGTTAGTTAGTGCCGATGTATTCTCAACAGCGTCAAGCATAAATAAAATCCATTTTTTCCAGGAACCTAGTTGTGTTACGGCTCCAAGATTATAGTAGTAGTCTGATTTATTAACAATTATATACTTTGAAAGGTATAAGACCGGTTGATTTAATAGTCCGGTGTGGACAAGATAAATCAGATTAAGAATTCTACCTGTTCTTCCGTTACCATCCTGGAATGGATGTATGGCCTCGAATTGGTAATGCGCAACACACATTTTGATCAGTGGATCGGACGGATAATTTTCGTCGTCATTAAGGTAACTAATAAGGTTATCCATTAATCTCTCTACTATGTCATGACCTCTGGGTGGGGTGTAGATTACCTCTCCCTGCCGAAACTGACTTTGCCCTCTTTTAATAACCACATTGGCCTGAGGAGAGCGTATTCCCGATGTAGTATTCTTGATTTGACGGAAGATTGATAATACTGATTCGAGATTCAGCGTTTTCGTTTCTTTCATGGCATGGAAGCCAGCCCAAAGTGCTTCCCGATACCTTAAAACCTCTTTTGTAGCAGCATCTGTTTTTCCTTCACTGTTTTGGTCCGAAATCGCCTTATAAAGTTCGTCTTCGGTGGTGAAGATATTTTCAATTTCTGTAGAGGTTTTGGCTTCCTGCAAAGCAATTGTGTTTACGAGCATGTAAGGATTTGGAAGTCTCATAACATTGATATTTACTGAGGCTAACGCTCTTGACGCAGAAACCAGTTTTCTCAAAATATCGCTGTCATCATTTAATTCCGAAGGAGGTGGAAGAAAAGGAAGGTCGTTCAATATTTACATGATTTTGGACATGCAACAAATTTATGTTCAATTTTCATTGAAAACAAGAATGCATGTTCAATATTTTGATTTTTCTGGACATGCTGGTAAAACCTGTTCACTTTTTATTTCCCCCAATGCACTATAGGTGGAGGAACCGGAAGAAGTTACAAACCCTCCCCGATCCCTCCGAAGCAATCTTTCCTAATGTAAAGGATTAAAATTATGAGGGTTATAAGAATTTGTCCCTATCAAATTTTACAGGATGAGGTTGGCAGTTACTTCGTTTTCTCCAGTGTGTTCCGGATGATTAGCGATTGTAATTCAGTGTGTCAACGAAATTGCTGCAGAACCCGTTATTATATGCTCATGTAGGCCGAAATATCCACGCAGATTATTTTTTTTGCAACCTGAATGTATAAGTGTATTTCAGCAAAACAGTCCTTCCGGAGGAATACGGAAGATAGGGAACTTCCCTGGTAATGCGTGAATTTAAACCTTCATCATAAACGATATAAAAATCATTTCCCTCGCGCGGGTTCCATACACCTGAAATACTCCCTGTAAAGCCCTTCTTTGCCTCGAATTGCCAGATCAGCATACTCACTGAGGTCTCCTGCCGACCGGTTGCCGTCTTCCAGTCTTATAGTCTTATAGTTTTTAGAACCGGTATGCCATGGTCTGCGAATATAACTTATTCGTGCTTAGCCCTATTGCGACTCAGAAGCTTGATATAGAACGAAAACTTCGTAAGTTTCTTCCTCTCGTCCAGATCATCAATCATCCGGATAAGCGATCGATGGAGGTCGGGATCAGCAGTGACTTTGTTCATCACCCAATTGAACAGCTTCGGGTAGTTGATCAGCCGTTGGATCCAGGCGGAAAGGCGGAGTTCTTTCCAAAGCTTTTTATACACAAACCGGTCATATTTTTTATTGAAGGCAGCATCGAAGCGGCTGGCTGCAATGGTGTTTTCGATATGTTCTGCTGCGGCAAACCCCGACCACATGGCATTACCAACCCCTTCTCCCGTAAAAGGATCAATAAGAAACCCGGCATCACCGGTTAATAAAAACCGGTTTCCTGAAAGTTTGACCTTTCTTGATCCTAAGGGCAGATCCCGCGCTGCAATGCCGGATACCGGATGTGCATGCTTAAATCGTTCAGTCAAATGCGGATTGTGGATCAGAGCCTGTTCCATCACCAGTTTCAGCGTCAGTTTCCGCTTTTTTAAAATATCAGTCCGGATACCTGCACCCACATTTGCTCTGCCATCCGGCAGTGGAAAAACCCACATATAACCCGGTAAAAATTCATTCAGAAAATAGAAATCAACAAAATTACCTTCGTGAAACCCCGTTACACCTGCATAATACTGGCGGATCCCGGTTGCCTGATGTTTGTAATCTTTTTTTCCCGGGATGACTGACCTGGCCAGTTTGCTTCCGGAGCCGGTGGCAATCACGCACATACTGGCAGTATAGCGAAGCTTGCCGGTAATATCGGTGAGGATAACCCCAGGTTCGCCATATTCAAAATTGGCAATGGTAACTCCCTGAATCACTTCGATCAGCGGGTTCTTCCCGGCTTCCTCCATCAGTAAGCGGTCGAAATCGATTCGCCTGATCACATGCCCGGGCGGCTCGTTGGGATATTTTGCATTCCGGTAGGGGAGAGCCACCGATTGCATGTTCGGGGCAAAGAACCGAACACCATGCGACGGCAGCTGGTCAGGCAATGACTGAAGCTTCCTGAGCAGCTCCGGATCAATCCTGCGCACCATCGATACTACCCAGCCGCTCAATCCGTCACCGCAGATCTTATCCCGCGGAAAAGTTTCCTTCTCAATAAGGGTCGACCGGATTCCTTTCTTTGCCAGAAATAATGCAGTGGATATTCCGGCAGGTCCGGCACCCACGATAACGATATCTGACCGCTGATGGCCTAGTACTCTTTCCATGCTTTTATGGAAATGTCTTCCAGATCCAGCTTGCAGAATGCCATGATAAATGCCGCGGCGAGGCGGGCATTGGTAATCAGGGGTACGTTAAAGTCGATGGAATCGCGGCGGATGGTGTAATCATTCTTTAATTCCCCCTGCGTGAGGTTTTTGGGAATATTGATCACCAAATCGATCAGTCCGTTGCGGATATATTCGGTCACATTGGGATTAATCTTTTCATCGGGCCAATGCAGGATAGTGGCAGGAATACCGTTCCCACGGAGGAAATCCCCTGTTCCCGGGGTGGCGAATATTTCATACCCGTGGTTATCAAGCAGATGGCAGGCTTCAAGAAGATGAACCTTATCCTTGATTGGTCC
>Ga0265292_1002318_pt1 | contig 13487 bp, 14 predicted proteins | sample Munlanlewell296A_FD_189080 | JGI IMG/M metagenome (GOLD analysis project Ga0265292, IMG submission 189080) | Leachate microbial communities from a municipal landfill in Southern Ontario, Canada - Leachate well 296A | ecosystem: Engineered > Solid waste > Landfill > Unclassified | place: Canada...
AATTTCATCACATCGCCACAAGCGGGTGCACCCACCATGCCGGTACCCACGAATGAGTCGCTCTTGTCCATCGAACCCACATTACGGGGATTCTCATAGTGATCTAGTAATTTTTCGCTGTATGCCATTTTGTCCTCCTACACCGTTAGTGCGCAGCCCATTGCACAGTATTCAGGTCAACGCCGTCTTTGTACATCTCCCATAAGGGGGATAGCTCGCGCAATTTAGTAATCCTGTCGTGTAATAGCTTTATCGTGAAATCTACTTCTTCAACTGTGGTGAAGCGCCCCACAGTGAAACGGATAGAGCTGTGTGCCAGCTCATCATTGCGCCCCAAGGCGCGCAATACATAGGATGGCTCCAAGCTTGCAGAAGTACAGGCAGAACCGCTGGATACCGCGATATCCTTCACTGCCATGATGAGCGATTCGCCTTCGACGAAGTTGAAGCTCACGTTCAAGTTGTGCGGCACACGCTGCTCCATGTCACCGTTCAAGAAAACCTCTTCCATACTCATAAAGCCCGCCCACAGGCGGTCGCGCAACATACGGATGCGCTCGTTCTCGCTCGCCATTTCTTCTTTAGCGATACGGAACGCCTCACCCATGCCGACGATCTGATGCGTCGCCAACGTGCCAGAACGGAAACCTCGCTCATGACCACCACCATGCATCTGTGCTTCCAAACGCACCCGCGGTTTGCGCCGCACATACAAAGCGCCGATACCTTTCGGGCCGTAGGTCTTGTGCGCAGAGAACGACATCAGATCGACTTTAAGTTTTTGCAGGTCGATGGCAACTTTACCCGTCGCTTGAGCCGCATCCACATGGAACAGGATGCCGCGTTCGCGGCATAGCTCGCCGATGGCAGCGATGTCTTGGATAACGCCTATCTCGTTGTTCACCAACATCACCGATACTATGACGGTATCAGGACGCAATGCCGCTTTGAGCTTTTCCAGATCGAGCAAACCGCTTGGTTCGGGATCGAGATAAGTCGCCGAGAAGCCCTGACGTTCCAGCTCACGTACCGTGTCCAAGATGGCCTTGTGCTCGGTCTTTACAGTGACGATATGCTTGCCCTTCTCGGCATAGAAATTCGCTGCGCCCTTCAAGGCCAAGTTGTTCGACTCGGTCGCACCCGAAGTCCACACGATCTCTTTCGGATCTGCATTCACCAAGGCAGCCACCTGCTCACGCGCACGTTCCACCGCCTCATCCGCCGTCCAACCAAAGGCATGCGAACGTGAAGCTGGGTTGCCGAATTTCTCAGTGAGATACGGAATCATCACTTCGGCCACACGCGGGTCTACCGGCGTGGTCGCCGAGTAATCCATATATATTGGTAAATGCAGCGTCATCTCTATTCCTTCGTTCCTATCAAGCAACAGCCGACATCTTATGAAGAGGCTTGGTCATCGTGATCGGCGACACCTCAGATCTGGCTTGTTTTGCATTCCCATCCGCCACTTGCTGCAGATTCACCTGCTGCAAGTACTCATGGATCCTGTCACTCAGGCCCAACCACAAATCATGCGTCGAACAGGGTTCGCCGTCTTTACAAGTTCCCATGCGATCACAATTGGTCGCATCTAATGGCTCATCCACAGCGATCACGATATCGGCGATCGTGATTTTGCTAGCTGGACGTGCCAAGCAATAGCCACCACCTGGACCACGCACACTCGCGACCACGTTGTTCTTGCGTAGCTTGGAGAACAGCTGTTCCAGATACGAGAGCGAGATCTTTTGACGCTCACTGATAGCCGCCAACGTGACAGGGCCTTTACCCCCACGCTGAGTCAGGTCAACCATCGCGGTCACTGCGAAACGTCCTTTAGTGGTTAGGCGCATATTCTTCCCCTTGCTTTGTTTATATGGATGGTGCGGTCTGGATCTGCCTAGATTCGAGGCATCCGAACTCGCGCTGACTGAATAGTAGAATACCCTAGGGTTTTAATCAACAATCTTATTTAAATGGTTTGGGTCGAACTTATCGGCGGTGGCACGCTCCTCCTCCACCCTGACCCCCATCTTTTCTAGTTGTTCCAAAATGAATTCAATACGTTGATCCACGGTGACGCTATGACCGATGAGACCGTGCAGAGCCTTGTTTACCGGATCGTTGTGGTCATTTCCGATGCCATAGGCATTGAAACCGTGAACGACCTTCTTTTCCTCGTCCAAGATACGCGCCGGAATACCCGCCGCCGTGGCACCCGCTGGTACATCCTTCACCACCACCGCGTTGGAGCCAATCTTCGCGCCATCACCAATATGGATAGGCCCGAGTATCTTTGCGCCCGCCCCCACCACCACACCATTCCCTAGTGTGGGATGGCGCTTGCCTTCCTTCCAAGACGTACCGCCCAGCGTCACACCGTGATACAGCGTCACATCATCACCGATCTCTGCTGTCTCACCGATGACGACACCCATGCCGTGGTCGATGAAGAAACGGCGCCCGATGGTCGCCCCAGGATGGATCTCGATACCCGTCAACGCACGCCCGATGTGCGAAGTGAAGCGCCCCAACCATTTCAAGCCCATATGCCAAAAGGTATTCGACATGCGGTGAAAGATGCGCGCGTGCAACCCGGGATAGCAGGTCAACACCTCGAAAGTGCTGCGTGCGGCGGGGTCGCGATCGAATACGCTGGTGATGTCTTCTCGGATATTACGAAACATTTTTATGTTCTTCTCGATAACGATCTTTGAGGCGTGCATTGTACTCGGTTGTTTTTGTCAGAATGCCGCGCAGGAGGTTGACCTCCTCATCCTCCAAACGAGAACGCGAGTAGAGCCGGCGCAAGCGCTTCATCAGACGTTCGGGGTTCTGTGTCGTAAAAAATCCGATGTCGAACAGCGTCTTTTCGAGTTGCCCGTATAACCCTTCTAAACGCTCATGCGTGGCGGCTGGTGACTCTGCCTGTTCGGCAAGCACGAAACTTTGCGTAGCCACACTCAATTCATAACTGATCACCTGCACGGCAGCGGCGATATTGAGCGATGAGAAATCGGGATGCGACGGAATGTTCACCCCTAGCTGAGCCTTACCCATCTCTTCATTGGTCAACCCCGACATCTCGGTGCCAAACAACAAGGCAACGGGTTGCGCGGCCGCCCTTTGCAAAACCTCTGGCATCGCCTCGCGCGGCGTCTGCACCTTGAGCGAGATGTCACGCAATCTAGCGGTCATCGCCACGGTGAACGCCACGCCATGCAATGCCTCGTCGATAGAACTGCACACCACCGCGTTCTGCAGTACATCGTCCGCCCCCGCAGCCATCGCAGTCGCTTGCGGGTCAGGAAAACGCTTGGGGTTGATGAGGTAGAGATGGCGCAAACCCATCGTCTTCATAGCGCGCGCCGCCGCACCGATGTTGCCCGGATGAGTGGTGTGACTGAGGACGACTCTGATGTTCTCGAAAGGATTAGGTTTATTCAAAACGCGATTCCAACTAAAATACGCACTGGTTACTTCAATTATGAACTTTAAGAAACTGTTACAAGCAGCTTGAGTGCAACGCAGCAATCGAGTCGCGCAGCAGGTAGATCAAAGTTCAATGCTCATTAAAAAGGTCGTACTGATATGCACCCCATGCTCAACATCGCGGTGAAGGCCGCGCGTCGCGCCGGAAACTTGATACACCGCGCCGCAGAAAACCTCGATCACCTCACGGTGACCAAAAAATCCCATGCGGATTACGTCAGCGAAGTGGACCGCGCGGCTGAACGCATGATCGTCGAAGCCTTGTTGGAAGCCTATCCAACGCATGCGATTCTAGCAGAAGAGGGTGGCGCTCAAGGCCAGTCCGAGTACGTTTGGATCATTGATCCACTGGATGGTACGACCAATTTCCTGCACGGCGTTCCGCAATACGCTGTCTCCATCGCCCTGCAGCACAACGGCCTTCTGACCCAGGCTGTGGTGTACGACCCCACCAAGAACGACCTGTTCACCGCCACCCGTGGACGCGGTGCTTACCTCAATGATAAACGCCTACGCGTGAGCAAACGTAAAGAGATGGCAGACAGCCTCATTGGCACTGGCTTCCCTTACACGCGTTTCGAACACATGGGTGCTTACATGGCCATCTTCCAAGAGCTAATGCAAAAGACCGCTGGCCTGCGTCGGCCCGGTGCGGCATCGCTCGATCTGGCTTGGACTGCGGCGGGTCGTTACGACGGCTTCTTTGAGACTGGCCTGAAACCTTGGGACATCGCGGCGGGCGCACTGCTCATCTCCGAAGCGGGTGGCATCGTGAGCGACCTCGCTGGCAATCAGAACTATCTCACCAGCGGTCACATCTGCGCAGGCAATCCCTTCATCCACGAACAACTGCTCAAGTTGATCGCACCGCATCTGACTGAGGGTTTAAAGAGCTAACTTCCGGCAGCATCCCACATGGACACCTTGCTCATCCTCGCGATCGCGACCATCGTCATCGTCCTGATCTTCGAGTACACCAACGGTTTCCATGATGCGGCCAACATCATCGCCACCGTCATCGCATCACGCGCGATGACGCCGGTACAGGCGGTGCTGCTGGTGGCCTTCTTCGAATTCCTCGGCCCGCTGCTAGGCGGCACCGCAGTCGCCAACACCATCGGCAAGTTCATCACACTGGACAATATCGACCGCGTACTCGCACTCACCATCGTTTTGTGTGGACTGCTTGGAGCCATCGCTTGGAATCTGCTGACTTGGTGGAATGGCATCCCCTCCTCTTCGTCGCACGCGCTGGTCGGCGGCTTGGCGGGCGTGGTCATGGTGGCTGCCGGCTCCGACCATGTCGTATGGGGATTCAATGATCTGCTGCATGGTCATCTGAACGGCGTCGCCAAAGTCATCGTCGCGCTCATCCTCTCGCCCATCATCGGCTTCTGGGTCGGCTTCCTTCTGCACAAGATCATGCTGGCCCTGCTGCGCGGCGCGCATCCCTCCATCAACCGCGACCTGCGCCATCTGCAATACGTCACCTCGGCTGGCTTGGCTTTTTCGCACGGCGCCAACGATGCGCAGAAGAGCATGGGCATCCTCACGCTGGTGCTGCTGATCGGTGGATTCATCCCCACTTTCGAAGTGCCATTCTGGGTGATGCTGGCCTGCTCGCTCACCATCGTATTGGGCATCCTGTCCGGCGGCTGGCAGATCGTGCGCACGTTAGGTTTCTCCATCTACAAGATCCGCCCCCTGCATGCGCTGGATTCGCAGATGACCGCCGCCGGTGTGATCTTCAGCTCATCTATGTTCGGCGCACCCGTTTCCACCACCCACGTGGTCGCCTCTTCCATCATGGGCATAGGCGCTTCCGAGCGCCCCAAAGCCGTGCGCTGGGGTAAAGCGACTGAGATCGTTGCCACTTGGCTCATCACCATTCCCGGAGCGGCATTGATGTCGATTTGCTGTTATCTTCTCGTCCAAGTTTTCATCTAAAGAACATCATGTCTGAAGCCTCCAAAACACTGCTCGCACGGATACTGGACCGGGTATTCCCCAAGGTGCCCGACTTCTTCTCTATGCTCACTGAGCAATCACTCAAGGTCACCCACACCGTCGACCTACTGGTCGAATACATGGAACGCGGCGACCCGATGATCGCGGACGAACTCAAGCAGAACGTGCACGAGGCCGACCTTATCAAGGTACGCAACCTGCACGAGCTGAACGATGCCTTTTCCACCCCCATCGACCGCGAGGACATCTACCGCGCCATCATCGCGCTGGACGACATCGTGATGTACTGCAAGACCACCGTGCATGAGATGGATGTGCTCGAAGTGAAGCCAGACGAATTCATGCGCGACATCTCGCACTGCATCAAAGAGGGCGTGGACATGCTTGCCAAGGGATTCGCCAAACTCGGCACCACCCCAGCCGAGGCTGCACACAATGCGAACCAAGCACGCCAGTCGGAACGCCATGCAGAAAAGCTCTATCGCAAAGCGCTACCCATCCTGTTTGAAGGCACCGACTACATCAACATGTTCAAACGTCGCGAGATCTATCGCCACCTGACCAATGCCGCGCAACATATGGCCTTGTGCGCCAACCGCCTGCACGACATCGTGGTCAAGATCAGTTGAGCCCTTTCGTATGAGCACACCCGCCCCCGACAAACAGACACCCATGATGCAGCAGTACCACCGCATCAAGTCCGAACATATGGACAAGCTGCTGTTCTATCGCATGGGCGATTTCTACGAATTGTTCATGGACGATGCCGTGCGCGTCGCCAAACTGCTCGACATCACGCTCACCCAACGCGGCGCCTCCAACGGCCAACCTATCAAGATGGCGGGTGTGCCTTATCACGCGGCTGAGCAATACCTCGCGCGCTTGGTGAAGATGGGCGAGTCCGTCGCCATCTGCGAACAGATCGGCGACCCCGCCACCAGCAAAGGCCCGGTCGAACGCAAAGTGGTGCGCATCGTCACGCCGGGTACGGTCACCGATTCCGCCTTGCTGGAAGAGAAGCGCGACAACCTGTTGCTTGCGCTGCACCAGCGCAACAACGAAGTGGGCCTTGCTTGGCTCAACCTCGCTTCTGGTCAATTCACCCTCGCCGAGGTCGCCGCCAAACAACTGCCTGCCGAACTAGAACGTCTGCAACCTTCTGAGATATTGGTGGCCGAAAGTGTCGCCGCACCTCAGTTCAAGAACGCCGCGAACAAATCATTACCTGATTGGCACTTCGACCGCGACACCGCGCACCGCGCGCTGTGCCAACAATTCGCCACGCGCGACCTCGCCGGCTTTGGCTGCGATGATTTCACCGTGGGATTGGAAGCCGCTGGCGCATTGCTCGGCTACGCCAAACTCACCCAAGGTCAGAGCATCGCCCACATCCGCAGCGCACAGGTGTACCACGCTGATGAGTTCGTACGCATGGACGCCGCCACCCGCCGCAATCTGGAGATCACCCAGACCCTGCGCGGTGAAGCTGCCCCCACCCTGCTCTCGCTGCTCGACACCTGCGCCACCAACATGGGTAGTCGTCTGTTGGCGCACTGGCTGCACCATCCGCTGCGTGACCGCGCTGCATTGGGCGCAAGACTGGAAGCGGTCGAACAACTAAGTGCCTTGTATCGCGACGCGCACGAACATCTCAAACCCAGCGTGGACGTGGAGCGCATCACCGCACGTATCGCTTTGCGCTCTGCTCGTCCGCGTGACCTATCTGGCCTGCGTGACACCTTGCTGACCTTGCCGCAGCTACACAGTACATTGGCGAAGTGCGATGCCTCGCTCATCAAGCGACTGACCCATGCGCTGCAAGCCGACGCATCGCTGGTTGAGTTGTTGCAGAAGATGTTGAAGGCCGAACCTTCTTCCGTCCTGCGCGAAGGCGGCGTCATCGCCGACGGCTTCGATGCCGAGTTAGACGAGCTACGCGGCATCCAAACCAACTGCGGCGATTTCTTGTTGGAGTTGGAAGCACGCGAACGCGCGCGCACCGGCATCAACACGCTGAAGGTGGAATACAACCGCGTGCATGGTTTCTACATCGAGGTGAGCATCGCGCAATCGGTGAACGTGCCGGACGACTACCGCCGCCGTCAGACCTTGAAGAACGCCGAGCGTTACATCACACCCGAGTTGAAGACCTTCGAAGACAAAGCGCTCTCTGCCAACGACCGCGCATTGGCGCGCGAGAAGATGCTCTACGAACAACTGCTGGATGCACTCGCACCGAGCATCCCGCAACTGCAAGCCATCGCCGCTGCCATCGCCGAGCTGGACGTACTCGCCACCTTCGCCGAACGTGCCGCCACGCTGAACTTCTGCGCACCACAGTTCAGCAACGATGCGCGCATCGATATCAAGCAAGGTCGCCATCCTGTCGTCGAAGCGCAAGTGGATACTTTCACCCCGAACGACTGCACGCTCAACGACACGCGCCGCACGCTGCTCATCACTGGTCCGAACATGGGTGGTAAATCGACCTACATGCGGCAGACCGCCATCATCGCGTTGCTCGCGCATGTCGGCTGTTTCGTTCCTGCACAGCAAGCGGTACTCGGCGAGATCGACCAGATCTTCACGCGTATCGGCGCATCGGACGACTTAGCCAGCGGACGCTCTACCTTCATGGTCGAAATGACTGAGGCCGCCAACATCCTGCACAACGCGACCGACAAGAGCCTAGTGCTGGTGGACGAGATCGGGCGCGGCACCAGCACCTTCGACGGCCTCGCCCTCGCCTACGCCATCGCGCGCCATCTGCTGGAGATCAACCGCAGCTACACCTTGTTCGCCACGCACTATTTCGAACTCACGCGACTGGCCGAAGAATTCAAACAACTCGCCAACGTCCACCTCGCCGCCATCGAACACCAGCACAGCATCGTCTTCTTACACTCTGTGAACGAAGGCGCCGCCAGCCAAAGCTACGGCCTGCAAGTCGCTGCCCTCGCGGGCGTGCCGAACAGCGTCATCCGCAGCGCGAAGAAACAGCTAGTGAAGTTGGAACAGAACAGCGCCGCGCAAAGTCCGCAGGGAGATTTGTTCGCCGCCGCACCGGAAGTGCCAGAGCCAGAAGAACACCCGCTGTTGTCGGCGCTACGCGACCTGCAACCGGATGAGATGAGTCCGAAGGAAGCGCTGGAGAAACTGTATCAGTTAAAGGTGATGGTTTAAGCCACCCATAGAATATTCTGCCTCAATGTTTGGTGTCTGCCATAAACGGAGCTTCATTTCAAAATCATGGAACCAGAAGAATCAGAAATAACTGAACTCTTAGACGAGAAACTTCGGAAACGTCAGCGGGCCAAAAAGATACTATTTATTCTTGGAATCTTTTCAGCACTAGGCTGGTATTACTTATACAAAGAATTTCTCATTCAACATCGCGACGTGACAAATCGCTTTGCGGATACAACTGCCTCGAAATGGTGCCTCACAAAAGATGCATTCATTCTTCAGAACAAGATGGGGGAGAAATTTATTTGGCCAGCCGGAATTTATTCTAATGTCCCTTATACTGTAGATGAGTATGAAAAAAATCCTACAAGCTGGTGGAGTTTCCCGCCTTACGTCAATGAAGAACTTGCAGGAATAGCTACCCGTGACGAAATTCTGGCTGGAATTCGCAAGAACAGTTCCTTCAAAATTGTTCGCGTCCTAGAAGATCATAACTTCGAAGTTGGCATAACACTCAAGCCCATCGCGATTTTCGATGGTGCCTTTACTCACCTAGGTGAACTCGAAGCAGGCTCTTTACTAACAAACCCATTTGAGCTTAAAGCGTTGAATATGAGGGCAGCACAAATCTGCCGGTAATTCATATCGCACCAAGCTTAGCTACTCATCCTTGCCACGAAACAATCAGGGACAGACCTAGACTACCCACTCAATCGACAATTTGATAAGGCTCCATCGTCACCAATTCAACTCGATCCCCGAGCATGATGATTTCCCCTTCTCTTCGGCTATTGCCCGTCTCGGTGAATTCGAAACGATAGGTGCGACGCAATATGCGGCGACCCGATGCATCACGATCAAGCGCGAGGCTGGTGCTGGCAACGGTGTCATCTAGAAATTGCAGCTCTTCTTTGGCGCAGGCGCGTCTGCCCGCATCGCGAGCGATCTCTAGGATGCGGATGCTATGTAGCCAGAACCATCCCAAGGCGATGATGACCAGCAGTGCAAGTAAGCTCAAGATGTCCATTTGGGTTTGCTTTCTAACGAGGGCTGGATTCTAACTTGTCGCTGAGCTGCACAAAGGCGCTCGTCAAATTCGTCGTTCCCGCGTAGGCGGGAACCTAGTTAAATCAATACACTGGATTCCCGCCTACGCGGGAATGACGACTCATCAGACCTTCCTTAGCTCAACAGATGGCAGCTTTGATGAAGGTAATTGAGCGTGCTTCTGTATCAGGGCCCTGTAGTAACATGCCAATATCATTGAGTTTGCGACACGACTTCTGCCTTAATACGCCCCGCTCAAAGTATTTCCGACTTCAAACATGAATCCTTCACCCACCTCCACTCTAGACACTCCACTTCCCGATTCAGCGATAGCCATCGCTGAAAAGCACGTGCGCGATATTTTGACTATCGCTTTTGAGCATGATGCAACGCATGCGGCGTTGGTGGTGTGGGATGGGCAGTGTGCGTTGTCGCTGGCGCTGGCGGCGGCTTATCGGCGTTGTTTGCCTGATGCGACGTTCATCGACTTTGATGCTGTCACGCCTGACTTCGTGCGCGCGGCATTCGAGCAATTGGCGCCGTCTGATCTGGTGGTGCTGATCCAGTCGAGCAGCTTCAGATTGGACGCGTTCCGGTTGCGCGTCGAGCTTTTCAAGCGCGAACTCAAGGTGATCGAACATCCCCACCTGAGCCGCATGCCCGGCGATGAGGCCTTGCTCTACATCGATTCGCTAGCCTATGACCCGAACTATGTGCGCCGCGTAGGCAATGGTTTGAAGACGTATATCGACCGTGCGGCGACGGGCGTGATCGACAGTGGTGGCGAGCAACTCATCTTTGCAGCGAGATTCGAACCTGCGAAGTTGAACATCGGCGATTACCGCGAGATGAACAACGTGGGTGGACAATTCCCCATCGGAGAGGTGTTCACGGAATCACTCGATCTGGAAGCGGTGAATGGCCGTGTGCGTATCTTTGTATTCGGCGATACCCAATTCAGGGTGAACAAGCCTGAGCACCCCATCACGCTGGTCATCAGCAAAGGACGCGTGGTCGAAGCCATCGACTCGACGCCCGAGTTCGACTTGGTGTTGTCGCAGATACGCGCGGACGAAGGGGAGATTTGGCTACGCGAGGTGGGCTTCGGGCTGAATCGCACGTTCACCCGCGATGTGTTGGTGAGCGACATCGGCACGTATGAGCGCATGTGCGGCATCCACCTGTCACTCGGCATGAAACACGGCAGCTATGCCAAACCGCAGATCAAACGTGCAGATGCGCGATATCACGTGGATGTGTTCGCCATTACCGAGTGCGTGACGCTGGGAGATGCGGTGGTGTATCGCGATGAGGCTTGGGTGGTCTGATTCATTCAGCTTCACATGCGAAGGCACCTAATGTGTAGCTGATTTTTCGATTTTGTCGTTCCCGCGAAAGCGGGAACCCGGTTAAATAAAGACGCTGGATTCCCACTTTCGCGGGAATGACGAATCAATCAGACCTTCCTCAACTAGCCCCAGCCTCTCCCTCCATAACTGCTAGACTCCGGCGCTTATGGACATCGCAAAGATATCCTATCAGCTGGAACATTCCGGCTACATCGTTCTGGCTAAACCGCTGGTCGCTGAACTGTTGGCTGATCTATTCACGCGTTGCCACGATGACGACTCCTCTCGCTTTCATGCCGCCCAAGTGGGGCGCGGTGTGGGCAAACAACTCAGTGGGATTCGCGGTGATGTGATCGATTGGTTGGATGATGCCAACGTCACCGACCATGCGTATCTCGCCTGTATGGAAACGTTGCGCTTGGGTTTGAATGAGTCGCTGTTCTTGGGCTTGTTCGATTACGAGTGCCATTACGCGATCTATGGCAAGGGCGATGGTTACGCGAAACATTCCGATGTGTTGCAAGGCCAGAAGAATCGCATCCTCACCACGGTGCTGTATCTGAACGAAGATTGGCATACGCGCGATGGCGGTGAGTTGGTGGTGTTCGAATCCACTGGCAAGTCCATCGTCACCACGGTGAACCCGACCTTCGGCACGATGATCATCTTCTTGAGCGAGTCTTTCCCGCACGAGGTCTTACTATCCCACGCCACGCGTCGCAGCATCGCCGGGTGGTTTCGCGTGAGTGGCAGTTGATCCTGTGATCCCAAGTGATCTGTTTCACGGACATTCGCTCTAACAACCCTATTGCTCATACCCATTTTTATCGTCAAATCAGAAGCGTAGGATGACTTGAACGGATGGGGCGAAATCAGCTCTGCCGTTCGTTCATTCTTGTGAAGGAGATGATCATGAGTACAGCAGACATGTTGATTCATGTGCAACCCGAGTTGGATCCGCAGGTTAGAAAGGATCTGGAGAGAAAGCTGTTGGGGCGTGTCGGCGTGGAATGTGCCGAGTTCGAACATAAGCCGCACCCGCATTCGATCACGGTAAGGTACGATCCAAATGAGATCGCGGGAATGGCGATCTTGCAGGTCATACAAAAGATCGATCCGAACGCTTCGAATATGAGGATGTGACGCCGACCTGCCTCGCAATATGCAGATGAACCCGCAGGCGTCATCGTCCCGGTATCAAACGAAGCCCGCGCATGCGGGCTTCGCTATTCTGCCGTGCCAGATTCTCCTGCCCGGATTAACATGTATCCGCTGAATCACATACATCAACGGAGGTTCCCATGAAAAACTTGTTGCTCTCCCTCGCTCTGTTCTGCTTGAGTGCTTCCGCCTTCGCTGCCGTACAAGGCAAAGAGGTGACTTACTCCGCCAAGGGCACGACGCTGAAAGGTTGGATCGCCTATGACGATGCAGTGAAGGGCAAGCGTCCCGCGGTGCTGGTGGTGCATGAATGGTGGGGACACAACGACTACGCGCGCAAGCGCGCCAATATGCTGGCGGAGTTGGGCTATGTCGCGCTGGCGGTGGATATGTATGGCGACGGCAAACAAGCGTTGCACCCCGATGACGCGGGCAAGTTCGCTGGTGAAGTATCCAAGAACAAGCCGATGGCGAAGGCACGTTTCGAAGCGGCGATGAAGGTGTTGCGCAAGAACAAGCATGTGGATGCTCACAAATTGGCTGCAGTGGGTTACTGCTTCGGCGGCTCGTTGGTGCTGAACATGGCGCGTGAGGGCGAGGATTTGAAAGGTGTGGCGAGCTTCCACGGCGGTCTTGCCACGGATGCACCAGCGCAAACCGGCAAGGTGAAGGCGCAAATACGTTCTTTCACCGGGGCGGACGACAAGATGATCCCCGCTGCTCAAGTTGAAGGTTTCAAACAAGAGATGGAAAAAGCGGGCGTGAACTACAAGACAGTGGTGTATCCCGGTGTGATGCATAGCTTCACCAACCCAGATGCGGATGAGTACGCGAATAAGTTCAGCCTACCTTTTGCCTACAACGCGGAAGCGGATAAGGATTCATGGGCGCAATTGCAGGTGTTCCTGGCAGACGTGCTGAGATAGGGCTGCAAGATGAAACTGCGTGTATTGATCCTAGGCTATGGCGAGATGGGTCACGCCATGGAGTATCTTTTGGCAACACGACACGATGTGCGCATCTGGAACATCGGCGCCGTGGTGAAAGGCAGCCATCCCACATTGGAGGAGGAAGTCGCGGAGGCGCAGGCGGTTCTGTTCTGCCTGCCGGTGAATCCACACTTTGAGATCACTACCCGCATCGCTCCACATCTATCTAAAGAGAGCGTGTGTCTTTCCATCGCGAAGGGGTTGGATGAATCAGGTCGCACAGCCGCGCAAGTCTTCGAGCGCGTGTTAGGAGAACATCACTATGGTGTGATCTACGGACCGATGATCTCTGAGG
>Ga0265292_1002319_pt1 | contig 13482 bp, 16 predicted proteins | sample Munlanlewell296A_FD_189080 | JGI IMG/M metagenome (GOLD analysis project Ga0265292, IMG submission 189080) | Leachate microbial communities from a municipal landfill in Southern Ontario, Canada - Leachate well 296A | ecosystem: Engineered > Solid waste > Landfill > Unclassified | place: Canada...
ATTGAGAAAAAGCGGCCAAATCACGATATTGAGCCAGATCAAGTTTTAATTTTCCGGCAACGGCCTTCATTGCTTTTGTTTGAGCGTTGCCACCGACTCTCGAAACTGAAAGGCCAACGTTAATAGCGGGTCTAATTCCGGAATTAAATAAGTCGGTTTCTAAAGAAATTTGTCCATCGGTAATCGAAATGACGTTGGTGGGAATATAAGCTGACAGATCACCATCGAGGGTTTCAATTATTGGAAGAGCGGTAATTGATCCGCCGCCATATTTTTTATCAATACGGCAGGCTCTCTCCAAAAGACGCGAATGAAGGTAAAAAACGTCTCCTGGATATGCCTCACGACCGGCGGGCCTTCTCAAGATTAAAGACATTTGACGGTAAGCCCAAGCGTGTTTGGTCAGATCGTCATAGACGATCAGTACATCCTGACCTTTATCCATAAAATATTCCCCTATTGCTGATGCCGTGTATGGAGCTAGATATTGCATTGCCACCGAATCAGCTGCAGAAGCGCTAACAACAATAGAATATTTATCCGCACCATTTTTTTTCAAAAGTTCTACGATAGCGGCAACTTTAGAATTTTTTTGCCCGATTGCACAGTAGATACAAACAACGTCTTGCCCTTTTTGATTAAGAATTGTATCGACCGCAATAGTTGTCTTACCTGTTCCCCTGTCTCCGATGATTAGTTCTCTTTGACCTCGTCCGATTGGAATTAACGCATCAATTGATTTAATTCCCGTCTGAAGGGGGACATTAACCGGTTGTCTTTTAACAACTCCCGCGGCGATTTTTTCAACCGGGTAAAGAATTTTTGATTTGATAGCGGTTTTTCCGTCAAGGGGAAGCCCAAGTGAGTCTACAACTCTTCCTAGAAGAGTCTCTGAAACCGGAACAGAAAGAGTGTATCCTAAAGCTTTGGCGCGATCTCCAGCAGCGATAGTTGTATAGTCACCTAAAATAATTGCCCCAACTTCATCCTCAGTCAGATCGATTACATAACCTAATACATTTTTTTTGAATTCAATTAACTCTCCATAAGAAACCCGGTCAAGACCCTCCAGGATAACTACTCCATCCTTAACTTGAGAAACTATGCCAGTTTCCTCGGTCTGAATTTTTGGTTTATTTTTTAGCTCTTTTTCAAGAGTTTTTATGTATTCATCAATCAATTTCATATAGTGTATTAGATAATTTAGATAACGATCCCATGAGGGACAAGTCGATTGTTTTTGATCCGACTTTAATAATAATTCCGGCAATTATTGATCTATCTACCTGATAATCTACCTGATTCCAATTTAAATCTGAAAATTTTTTTCCTAAAATCTGTCTTTCCTCGGGTCCAAGAATATCAGAACTCATTACAATGACGCGATTTTGTTCTTTCCGGATATTCTCCAGTAAAAAACTTTTTAGATCTTTCTTTAGTTTTGGATTAATTTTCATTAAAATTTACTTTACCTTCGTAATTTTTAATAATTGCTCCGGTGACTTTCTTTCTAGATACTTCGTTAAGTGATTCTTTTAATGCGCTTTCAACAATCATCAAACTTGTTTTAATAATCTTATCTTTGACTTCTCGATATAATAAGTTCTTTTCTTCCTCTAATAATTTTTTATTTTTATCTTTAATCTCTAAAGCGTCTGTTTCTGCTTGTTTTATTAGATCGGCTCTTATGCTTTGCGCTTCTTTTTTTGCCTGCACAAACAAAACATCAAATTCTTTTTTCATCTTTTCCTTAGCTTTTTTTTCGGCTTCAACAGATGCTTCCTCGCTTTTTTTTAATTTTTCCAAAAGCTTGTTTTTTTCTTCCTCATTAGTTCTCTCTTGATTCAAGAAAGAAGTGAATGGTTTAACTACAAACTTCTTCACTAGGAAAAAAAACAAGACAAAATTAATCATCTGAGCCAATAATAATTTTCCATCTATTCCTAAATTTTCCATAATTTATTTTTTATGCGAACTTTAAAATAAGTGCGACCACTAGTGCATAAATAGCAATAGCTTCAGCGAACGCTAAAGCCAAAATCATTGTGGTACGAATTGCCGATTCGGCTTCAGGATTTCGTCCTAAGGCTTCAACCGCCTTACCACCGATCATGCCGATTCCCAATCCTGGTCCAATCGCTCCAACGGCAATTGCAATGGCGGCTGCCAAAAGTTTCATCGTTTCTGTTGACATAAATTATTCACCCCCTTTTTAAAATAACAAATGATAAATAACAAATATCAAATGAATTTTAAATAATAAATAACAAATTTTTAAAACATTTATTATTAGTTATTTGTTATTCAATTGTTATTTGTGTTTTATTATTTATTATTTAACTTAATGGTGCTCAACGATTGCGTTACTTATAAATACGGCTGTTAGCATTGAAAAAACCAAGGCTTGGACTAAACCAACAAATATTTCCATAGCAATAAAAGGAAAAGAGGCTAAGACGGGAACAAGAAAAGCCACGATTGTTAATAGTACCTCACCGGCAAATATATTTCCAAATAAACGAAAGGCAAAAGATAGAACTTTTGAAAATTCTGAAAGTATGTCCAAAATCCCAACAAAAAACATGATCGGATCAGAAAAATTAAAGAATTTATGGAGATATTTTTTTATTCCTAAATATTTAATTGCGAAATATTGGATGGAAAAAACGGAAATAATAGCTAAAGCGATGGTCGTGTTTAAATCAGCCGTATTAGCTCTTAAAAGTGGCACTAATACTTCTTCATGGCCTTCTTTAACTTTGATTAAAAGACTGCCGACTCCTGGTAACAACCCGAACCAGTTTTCCAAAAGAATATAAAAGAAAAAGGCAAAAAGCAAAGGAAAAAATACCGTAGTTTTTTCTCCAAGAACGGAAAAAAACAAATCGTAGATACTCTTAACAAAAAATTTAATTAAATAATAGAAATTGCCTTTTCTTTTGAGAGTTGACTGATTCTTGTAGTAAAGAGCGATGAAGACTGTCAGAAGAAAGACAATTGCCGACGCAATCATTGAGTTGGTTATTCCAAGTCCCAATAAATGAAAAATTATTTCGGCCTTAATGCTAATATGTGGCATCTTATTTAATTAGTTTAAACAAATTGTAAAAACTACTGATTGCTCCTAGGAAAATAAAAAAAACCGTAAAATATGGTTTGGTGTGAAATTTGTTATCCAACGCCAAACCTATGATTACGCCTATTAATATTGGAGTGACTAAACTATAACCAACATTAATATTTAAATATTGCGAAAATAAATCTTTTTTATTTTTACTTTTCTTTTTTATGTTCTGGTTCGTTTTCTTAAGATTTCCTTGTTTATCAATTTCAAAGTAATTATTTATCATTTTAACAGCCTTAAACTATTTCGTCAATGGTTAATTATTAATTTTATATTAAATATCATCAATATTCTGGACCATTCTATTATTTTGGTCTTGATCCCAGTTTATTGGGTTATCTCGGATATATTGGCGAATACGAAATAAATCAGGTTCAGTACGTATAATGTGTTCATTAAAATATTAATCAATTTTGTTGATTGATATTTAAAATAACCAACCATTTGACCCAATATAGGGCGGGGAAACCCCAAAGGGCGCGGAGACCGCGCCCCTACAGAAGAATTACGAATAACAATAATGCCGTGTAAATGATTTGGCATGATTTGAAATTCATCCAATTTCACATTAATAAAATGTTCTGGTATCCTGTAACCAATATTGATTAATGATTTCTCCAAATTTATTTAAAATCATTTTGTTATCAACAATATCTCCAAACAAATATTCCCTGCTTTGCGTACAAATTGTCACAAAATACCATCCCGCATCTGAATAATCATATTTCTTCAAACGAATTTGCTTTCGTTGTTTTATAACCATGAAACAATTGAACAATGAAACAATTTCTTTATCAATCGCTTATAACCTACAAAAGTAGTATTTTAGAATGTTAGGAAAGAAATATTTTGATGATAGATGTAATTTTGTCCTGGATTCCCGCCTGCGCGGGAATGACAAAGAAAGGGACTCTCTTTATATAAGGTCCGTCCTTAAATAAGGACGGACCTTAATTTAATTCTGATTAACTTTCTCTAAATCCACAGCGTTTTCGAGAATTATCCCAAGTCTCCCCTCGCGTTCGTTAACCTTGCCTTTAAGCATAATGATTTTATTAATGTTCAAAAAAGACTTTAAAATAATATAACTTCGGGGAAAGACGACGACTTCGATAGTTCCGCTTTCATCAAATATTTGAAGAATAGCCATCTCTTCATTATTCTTTTTAGTTTTAACAATTTTTTTTCCGCAAATAAGACCGGCCAGAATGACCGGTTTGTTGGCATCTTGGATATTTACTTCTCCAATTTTTTTTGTCGTTTTTTTTTCAATAATATTTTTAAATTTTGCCATGGGATTTTTGCCGATCAGAAAACCGATTACCTCCCGCTCCATCGTAAACAAAACATCCTCTTCATATTCAGGAATAATTTTAAAATTGTCAGTTATTTTTTCTTTGGCAGAAGTTGCAAAAAGATCATATTGACCTTTCTCTGATTTTATTTTTGATCTTTGAACATCGGCAACGATGAGAGGAAAATTTAGCATCAAAGTAGCCTTATTGGCAAAGTTAGAAAATCCTCCTGATTTAATTAGACTTTCAACAGTCCTTTTATTAACCCGCCGTAAATCAACACGTGATAAAAAGTCTTTTAACCCGTGAAAAGTTCCTTTTGCCCTCTCTTCAAGAATAGAATCTATGGCCGCCGAACCAATATTTTTTAGAGCTGACAAACCAAAGCGAATTTCCGGTCCTTCAATTGAGAAACTATAGATCGATTTATTAATATCCGGAGGTAGAACTTTTATTTCCATCCGTCGGCATTCTTCAATTGCCTGGGACATTTTGATTTCCCGCTGAGGTCCGGCGACGCCATGAAGCTCAGCCGTAAGTAAAGCTGTCATATATTCAACCGGATAATTAGCCTTAATATAGGCAGTCCAATAAGCGATTAAGCCGTATGAAGCCGAGTGAGGTTTATTAAATCCGTAGGCCGCAAATTTTTCCATGAAGTTCCAAACTTTTTCAATCATAGCAGTTTTGTAGCCTTTTTTTAGAGAACCTTTGAAAAATTTTTCCTTGTCCTTTTTCATTAATTCCTTTTTCTTTTTCCCCATCGCCATGCGAAGATTATCAGCTTCGCTCATCGAAAAGCCGGCTAATTTATGAGCAATCTCCATTACCTGTTCTTGGTAAACTAAAACTCCATAAGTTTCTTCAAGAACCGATTTAAGGTCAGGGTGAGGATATTTTATTTTTTTGGCATTCATTTTTCCTTCCAAAAAAGACGGAATAAGATCCATCGGCCCCGGCCTATAAAGGGCTACCATAGCGGAAATATCAGACAATTTATTTGGTTTGAGCTCTTTAGCCAAGTGTTTCATTCCGCCGGACTCAAGCTGAAAAACGCCAACCGTGTCCCCACGGGAAATTAATTCATAGGTTTTTTTATCATCAATTGGGACATGGTGAATATCAATTTTGACTCCAGAATTTTTTGCTACATATTTTAAAGCTTCTTCAATAATGGTTAAATTTCGAAGTCCTAAAAAGTCAACTTTTAGTAAACCAATCGCTTTTTGATTTGAGACGGCGTTTAAATCGAGACAGTACATATCATATTGAGTAATAATCTTGCCTTCTTTACTATCACGTTGAAGTGGAACGTATTCGGACAAGTTTTTATCAGAAATAACAACACCGGCGGCGTGAACTGACGAGTGACGGGGCAAGCCCTCAAGCCGGCGGGCGACGTCTAAAACCTTTTTAGTTTCCGGTTCGGTCTGATAAGCAAATTTTAATTGAGCCGACTCTTCCAGAGCCTGAGCAATCGTCATATTAAATCCTTGTTTGCCAAAAGGAATCATTTTTGCCAGCCGATCGCCCGTTGAATAAGACATCCCAAGAGCTCTCGTCACATCTCGGACAGAAAGCCGTGCTTCCATTTTTCCAAAGGTAATAATTTGGGCAACTTTATCTTCCCCGTATTTATTAGTGACATATTTTAAAACCTCGTCGCGTCGGGTGTCCGCAAAATCAATATCAATATCAGGCGGAGTGGGACGGTCTGGATTTAAAAATCGTTCAAATGGCAGGTTTTGGTCAATCGGATTAATATCGGTAATTCCAAGGATATAGGCAACCAGTGATCCGGCGACTGATCCTCGACCGGGCCCGACGGCTATACCCTGACTTTTAGCCCAGTTGACAAAATCCTGAACAATTAAAAAATAAGTTGAATAACCTTTGGTGTTGATTATGTCAAGTTCATATTGAACTCTTTTATTAATTAAATCTTGAGAATATGAAGCCACTCTTTTCTTTCTTTCTTCAACGAGCTTGTTTAGATGCTGGTCAACCGGTTCACTGTTTGGAGTAGGAAATTTTGGTAATATCCATTTTCCGTTAGGGATTTCAACATTACACTTTTCGGCAATCCTGACTGTGTTTTCAATTGCCTCAGGCAGATCAATAAAGCTGCCTTTCATTTCGGCAGTTGACTTAAAATAATAGTCGGGAACATTGATCATTGACATCGGACGGTTTTTTTCAACCATAGTCCGTTGAGTTTGGATACAAAGGAGTACTTCCTGAGCATAAGCGTCCTCTTTTTCCAAATAATGGACATCGTTGGTAGCAACCAATGGGACACCAAACTTTCTTGAAAGTCTGATTAATTCTTTATTAACCCGATCGAGTTCCTCTATTCCGTGATGCCTTTGAATTTCTAAATAAAAATCATCTTTAAAAATATCTAAGTATTTTTGTAAAATAATTTCTGCTTGTTTAGTTTGGTTTTCTAAAATTAGTGCTGGGATTTCTCCATTTAAACAGGCGGATAGAGCAATAATGCCCTCGTGATATTTTTCAAGAACTTCAAAATCAATTCTTGGTTTGTAGTAAAAACCCTCGAGAAAAGCATTGGTGACAATTTTAAGAAGATTTTGATAACCGGTTAAATTTTTTGCCAAAAGTACCAAATGATATTGATCCCGGTCAACTCCGGCTTTTTTATCTAAACGAGAATTCTTTGCCTTATAAGTTTCAACACCAATAATTGGTTTAATTCCCTTTTCAGCCGCCTTGACAAAAAATTTAAAAGCACCGTAGAGCGCTCCGTGATCGGTGATGGCCACCGCTGGCATTTTTTCGGCTATGGCCTTATCAATAAGATCATCAATCCGGCACATGCCGTCGAGAAGGGAGTAGCCGGTGTGGACGTGGAGATGAACAAAGCTCATAAGACAGTAATCAAATTGTTAATTGTTTCATTGTTTCATTGTTTCATTGTTAAAAACAACAACCTGCCTGCCGGTAGGCAGGTCGAACAATTGAGCAATGGAGCAATGATTATTATAGTTTATCTATCACAAAATTTCGTGCTTTGTTTTCCCAACTATTATCAATCTTTTTTAATTTAATTTTTTTTCCGTACTTTCTTTCAACGGCTTTTTGGATTAAATAATCTGCCAATTTAGGATTTTTTGGCAGGATCGGACCGTGTAAATAAGTGCCAAAACTATTTTTATAAAAAATTCCTTCGGTTTTATCTTCTCCATTATTTCCGTAACCTTTTGTTACAGTCGCGAAAGCTTGTTCTTTGTCAGCCAAATATGTTCTTCCACCGTGATTTTCAAATCCGACCAACTTAACTCTAGGAAAAAGTTTTGATTTGATGATAATATTTCCTATACAACGAGGAACGTTTAATCCCGGACTTTCTGTATATAGATCAAAGACGCCCAGACCTTCAATCATCGTTCCATCAGCGGTTTTATAATATTTACCTAAAAATTGATAGGCGCCGCAGACAAATAAACCGGGAACACCTTGTGCAATAGCATCTTTTAAATATTTTCCTTTGTTATTTTTCAAATCCCGATTAACGATTTCCTGCTGTTTATCCTGGGCTCCACCCATAAAGATTATGTCCATCTTTGAAATCAAACTTGCCGGTTCATTGACAGAAATTTTACTGACAATCGGTTGAACGCCCATTTTTTTCAATCGATAACTCAAAGCGATGACATTCCCCCGATCGCCGTAAGTGTTCATGAGATCCGGATAAAGCCAGCCTATATTAATTTGCATAATTGTTAAACAAACTGTTAAACATTAAACAGTTAGAACCTAAAAAAACATTTAAACACTAAACTAATAAATAAAATTGTTTAATGTTTAAGGTTTAATAGTTTTTTTAACGGTTTAAGTTTTAACCGTTTAACTGTTTTACATCAACTTCCTCCCTAGCAATATCTTCCTCACTTCCAGCATTGCCGAATAGGTTGGTAAAATAAACAATCTCTCACTTTCTTTTGTTTTATTTATAATTGATTTGATTGCGTCGGTCAAATCTTCAAATATATTAATATTAATCTTACTATTTTCATACCTTAATCGTAAATTTAGATCATACAATCTATCCCCTGAAACATAAACATTGTTAGCAACATCAAGAATAGGTTTAAAGTCGACGTCCCAAATCCAGGAAACATCTCGTCCATCGGGAATTCGATTATTGAGAATAAGGAGAAAATTAATTTTTTTGTTTTTTACCATTTCACTGACGGTTTGGATCGATTGGTTGAAGCCAGCCGGATTTTTAGAAAGAAGAATAAATACTTTACGGTTTTTATAATCAATTTCTTCTTGGCGGCCAAAAGCAGGGGTAAACTCATTAAGCCATTTATTCTGGATCCCCTCCTTCAAGGGGATGACATCAAGTGATTTTAGTAAGAGTAAAACAGCGTTTGTATTATATACATTATATAGTCCGCTCATTGGATAGTTGATTTTTGTATTGGAAAAATCGTTTACCTTTTCTCCAAATCTCTTAAAGTCACAGTTAGAACAATAAAAATCTCCCAAATGCGCGTAAGACAGCTGATTGTATTTTAATAATAATAAACAGATCGGGCAGTAAATTGAATCAACATCATTTGGGATTTCTTTTAACTTCATTAATTTTTTTTCGATTCCAAAGTAATGAACTTTATGGGTTAGTTTGGTGCCGATAAAATAAAGTTGCGGATCGTCGCCATTGATAAAAACCTCTGTTTTGTTGGTTAAAGTTTTTAGTGATTCCAGCCACTTCAAAGCAATCGTATTCACTTCTCCATAGCGATCAAGCTGGTCACGGAATAGATTTAAGATTAAAACTTTATAAGGAGAGATTTTTTTAAGAAGTAAAGGCAGATTAAATTCGTCGCTTTCAAAAATGGTAAAATCATATTTAAGTCGGGAAAAAATATTGCTATTTTTAATAATCGACGACGCCACACCATTTAAAAGATTGGCTCCTTCGCTGTTGGTAAAAACTTTTTTTCCGGATTTTTCCAAAAGGAATTTCAGGAGAGCGGTCGAAGTCGTCTTTCCGTTTGTCCCGGCTATGACAATGATTTTTAGATTCTTATTGTTATAAATAACCTCTTCAATAAATTTTTTATTGAGAATTAAAGCAATGTGTCCGGGCCAAGTTGAACCCGAACCAAGATTAAAGATCTGACTTATCCTGCTGATTATTTTACAGACTAAAATAATTAGAATATTCTTCATTTAGACATTTTATCATTTATTTGATCCTACATGCTCTCCAGAATCCTAATTCTGTTCTCGATCGGAGGGTGGGTGGAAAATAAACCTATGAACAAACCTACGAACCAGGAGGAATTTTTTTTCTTGAATGGATTAGCAATAAAAAGATGAGCAGTCGATGAGGCGACTCGTCTTAAGGGTTGAGGATTATTATTTAGTTTTTTCAGAGCGCGGACTAAGCCTTCGGGGTAACGGGTTAGGAGGACCGCGGAAGCGTCGGCGAGATATTCTCGACGTCTTGAAATTGCCAACTGAATTATTGCAGCTATAATCGGGGTTAAAATTAAAGAAATTATAAATAAAACAAGAAAAATTGGATTACGATTACTTCTTTCATTATTGTCAGATCCTCGACCCCACCACATGCTTCGAATAACCCAATCGGAAATAATCGCTAAAGTTCCAACGAGAACGGCCACAATTGAAGCTAAAAGAATGTCATAATTTTTGACGTGGGAGAGTTCGTGAGCAATGACGCCTTCAAGTTCGGTCCGGTCCATAATTTGCAGTAATCCTGTCGTGACGCAGACAACGGCGTGTTTAGGATCACGGCCGGTCGCAAAGGCATTAGGTGAGGGATCATTAATTACATAAAGATTTGGCATAGGTAAACCAGCTGCTAGGGTTAAATTTTCGGTCACGGTATAAAAATTAAAAAACTGTTTTTTATTGGCCGGTTGTGCTCCAGTTGTTAAAAGAACCAGTTTATCACCGTAAAAATAACTTCCTACAGACGAAGCTAAAGAAATAAAAAGTCCTAAGAAAAAATAACCCCATGGAGAGTCGAAATACTTTCCCAATAAAAAGAAAAATGAAGAAAAAATCAAGATAAATAAAAACATTATAAAAAATGTCTTTACTTTATTTTCGGATATTTGATTGTAAACGGTCATTTAATATTAATTTCAAATAACAAATATCAAATAACAATTGAATAACAAATATCAAATATATAAATAACAAAACTTTTATCATTGGTTATTTATTATTTAAAATTCAATTGATGTTTGTTATTGGTTATTTATTATTCCAGAACTGGACTTTCATACTTTTTTTTGCTTCTTCCTCCGCTTCAAAGAACTCAAAGGCTTTAAAAGCAAAAGCATTAGCAATCAGATTTGATGGAAACATCTGGACTTTTGAGTTAAAGTCAAGAACATTGGAATTATAAAACTGGCGGGAATAAGCGACTTTGTCTTCGGTGTCTTCCAGCTGTCTTTGCAGATCTTGAAAGTTGGTATTGGCTTTTAGATCAGGGTAAGCTTCAGCCACGGCAAACAAAGACTTTAGAGCGCCGGTCAACATATTATCAGCTTGAGCTTTTTCTTGTGGAGACTGGGCTCCCATTAAGGCAGTTCGGGCCTTGGTGACTTCGGTGAAAACTCCCTTTTCATGTTTTGCATAACCTTTGACGGTTTCAACGACGTTAGGAATCAAGTCTGCGCGTCTTTTAAGTTGAACATCGATACCAGACAGAGCTTCCTGAATACGATTTTTTAAAACAACAAATCCGTTGTATTGAGCAACTAAATAGATTGCTAATACTCCAAGCAAACCAAGGGTAATAAACATATTTATTATTAGTAATTAATAATGGAATAAGTATAGCAGAATAGTAAAACAGTTAAACGGTTAAAACTTAAACGGTTAAAAAAACTATTAAACCTTAAATATTAAAGGTTAAAGAAATATTAAAACTTAAATAACAAAATGAGAATATACAAATATTTTTTTGATTATTCATATTTTTCATCCATAAAGTATTTCCGCGTTTTCTCAAGTTCATCAACATAATGTTTACTATGTAGTAATAATTTAAAACGCATTTTAAAGTATGTATGTTTAACAATCAGCAATAAAGGTAGTACAATATTTTTGTAAATCTGAATTAATGTTATTTTTCGATTTGGGGAACTAGCCTTTTCCATAGGTCTGATTATATCATGTCTTACACTGTTGTTGTATTTTGTATTATTGTGTGATATAATATAACCAAGATTTTAAACCTGCTTGAATTTGACTACAGTTTGAAAAACTTTATTCACATTTCTTGAAATTTCGACAGTCATGAACATTTGATGTTAAAAGGACTTGGATCGAAAGGAAAACGATATAAATACTTACAGTTTTATGTTTGTGATCTAAGAAGAAAAAATTCCGGCGGATTTAAAGTCTTTTTTGTTTATAATATTAAAAGTAATGAAAACTTATTGGCAAAAAATTAAAAATATCGTCGGCCCAGCTTCTGCTGTTGAGTTTGACCAGGTTGGTCAAAAAAATACCCGAGATTCTTTTGAAAAGTTTATTATTAATAATACCAGTAAAAATTCTTTGCTTCTTGACGCCGGATGTAGTACCGGAGTTGAGGCTTTTAGACTCTTTGATAAAGGCTATCAGGGGAAATATTTTGGAATTGACAGCAATCTCAAAGCCATTAAGTTAGCAAGAAAAAACCTTAAAGGCAACCTAAAAGTTAAATTCTATATTTCTGACATAGCCCGACTAAATTTCAAAAATAAATGCTTTGACGTCGTATTGACTAAAGATGTTATTGAGCACTACCAGTATTACGTTGCGATTTTGACAGAATTAGCCAGGATAACAAAAAAATATCTAATTCTTTCCATGTTCATTAAACCTTCTATATTCTTGAGTGACAAAATCAAGCTCCATCGCGACGGTTACTATTTAAATAAATATAATCAGGGGAAACTAATATCTTTTATGACCAAGCATGGTTTTAAAAAACCAAAAAAGATCTACGAAGACTGGCAAGACGTTGTTTTTATTTTCGAAAAATAAGTATATTTTAACAACAACCTTTTTCCTGTTGGCAACATGATCCATTTTCTTTTTTATGGTGCTCTACTCTTTCTCCATTTTCATAACAATATACTTCACCGTCTTTTTCATCTGCGGTTTTTTTGTGTGATCCGTCGCAGAACGGTTGATTCTTTGACAGGCCGCATTGACAAATATAAACTGACTTATCATTCGGTTTAACTTCAAACGGACCCTTTTCTGTCTTCATGATTTTCCTAGCCATAGTATTTAATTAGTAAATTAATAATATTTAAATTATAACAGAAACGAAAAATACATATTTTTTATTTTGTAAATAGTAATCAAATTTGATATCATATTGAATGTAGCGCTCATAGTTCATCGGTTAGAATAGTTCCCTGTCACGGAACAGAGGGGAGTTCGATTCTCCCTGGGCGCGCAGCGTAATATCTTAGCGAAATTTGATAAAATCAAAGTATATTGGTTACACATCCTTTATCCCTGACGTCGCGCAACATTGCTTAGGAGCTTGTTATACTTTGAATTCTTTCAAGTGGGGGTTCGACAGATTTAAAATGCATTTCTGCAAGAATAAATAAAAAATAGGTAGATATTTTTCAGACCATACTCGTCTGTCCGAATAGTCAAGCTTATTTATTGACATTCAAGGATTATATCAAAATTCCCCCTAAAATCATAAAATTTCCAACTTTATCACTTCGGTTTTTCTTAGTGTAAACCCATTGGTCACGCAAAATTATTTACCTTTAGCATTTATTGCTGTCCAGTTTTTTTCTATCTCTGATGGTTCGTCATAAATTTTTCTAGAAGGTGTATATTGGTTCAAAGGACACTTGCCATTACTAAATTTGCAAGGTCCATAATGTTTAAACGGGCCTGCACCTAAAATCATTGCTACACACATATATCTTAGACCCTCTGGTAAGTCAAAAGATAGTTCAAAAGAGCATGGGCCGGTTGGAGGATTTTTTTGAGTAGTTACTGGTTCAACTAAACCTTCTGTTAGGAAAGAATAAA
>Ga0265292_1002321_pt1 | contig 13467 bp, 15 predicted proteins | sample Munlanlewell296A_FD_189080 | JGI IMG/M metagenome (GOLD analysis project Ga0265292, IMG submission 189080) | Leachate microbial communities from a municipal landfill in Southern Ontario, Canada - Leachate well 296A | ecosystem: Engineered > Solid waste > Landfill > Unclassified | place: Canada...
GGCGGCCTCGTAATCCCGGTGGATGCGGCGCGTCTCCTCATGCTCGTGCAGGAGCGTCTCGACGGCGGGAGCAGGCACGCTTCGTCGCGCGAGGAGCACCGGGCACGAGGCATCCGGCTCGGAAGGGAACTCGCGCCGCGCGATCTCGGCGAGCGCCTCGTAGCGCCGCAACCCGTCTGGTCCGCGTGCGTCGATGGCGCGGAAGGTCTCGGGGCTGAGCGCAAGAAGGTCGTGCAAGCGCCTGCTCGTCTCGACTCGCGCTTGCTTGAGGTGTGGCATCGTGACGCAACGTATCCGCGTGCGGGGGGTTGGGGATTCGCGCCGACTATTCCGACGGTTCATGCCGATCGGGTGGAGGTAAAGCCGCGTTGGCGTACGAGTGACCGTAGCTTGTCTGCCAGATGCGGACGGCGCACGCGCCCCCCGCGCACGCTCCCGCCTCCGCATAGCCGCCATGATACGCCCAGGGACAATCGTTGGTGGCAAGAGGACTCGTGATGGGGCTCGTCGCGAGGCCGAAGGGCCCGCAGCCCTCGGAGAAGCTGCCGTAGTGCTGCTCTGGCCACGCTGAGGCTTGCGGCGCAAAGACGATGGTGAGCAATGCGGCCACAGCGATGGGGACGCCGCGCTTTACTGGCATGTGAGCCTCTCCGACACACATGAGGGAGTATTTGTTGGATAAAGGTGCTCTTGCGGGCGGCCCCGGGCACAATTCGTCCCATGGGATTGAACGGATTCCCTCGGCGTATTCTTCCAACCACCACGCCAAGACCCCAAGACACAAAGACGCCAAGCGACCGGAGGAAGCGACACCAAGCCTGTCCTCTGCGGGGGCTTGGTGTCTTGGGTTCTTGGATTCATGGCGTGGTTGGAACGCGCGCCTAGTCCAATTGTATGCCACAGGCGAAAAGGCTTAAGTCAAAGGAAGTCTAAAGGTGGTCAGAGGTAGCCAATGCCTGTGGCCGTGAAGGACCTGCTATCAGGTAATGTCGAGCCAAGTTTGCGCTCGGATCAACGACCAGCGCAAGTCCTCGCATACCTACGCGGGCGGCTGGATCACGCGTTCAGCGCGGCCGAGCTCGCGAAGGAGTTCGACACGGACCACCGCACCATACGAAGCGTCCTCGTGCGCCTCCACGCGCGCGGCCTCATCGAAAAGAAGGGAGACTACTGGTTCGCACTCAGCGACGAAGACGCGGCGACGAAGCGCGCGTTCCTCCGCACTTCTCGCGACCTCGACGAGCGGCTCGGAAAGGAAGACCCAAACGACTGGCCCACCGTCGCGCAACCGGACCCGTAGATGCTCAAGCGACTCGTGCCGGGCGACGTGGCCTGGGTCCCGGACTTGTTCCACGACGACGACCCGACGCTCGCGAAGGGCGGGTCGCGCCCGTGGCTCGTCATCAGTAACGATAGCTACCCTGGCCAGAAGGAAGGAGCGCAGTACGTTTGCCTCGCGCTGACGAGCAACCTCGCGAGGCATGACTCGATGATTCTATCGAGTCCGTCGATTGAGAAGCGGGTGGCGGCGGGAAGCAGCGGCAGATCGACACCGAAACGGTGCAGGTCGTCAAGCACCACTGGTGTGCGAGCTATCTCGGTCGAGTGAAGAGTACCAAGGTGCGTGAGGCTCGGAACCGCGTCGCTGCATGGATAAGATAGTCTTCACGCCCGCGTGATGGCTGGGTTCCTTTCTGGTACGCGAGGGCGCGAAGAACGCGAAGGGGGGGTGTTGGTCTCTTCGCTGGAGCCGACCCCTTTGTTCGAGAGCCACGTCTCCAAGGTGCCCCCCAGTCGATTATGAACTGCTTTCGGGACGCCCCGCCAGAACAGTTTTCTAGCGCGCGGGGCATCCCTTCGCTGCACGCGAGACGCGTGCCGCGGCGCCTACTTCTTCCCGAGCTTCGGAGGGCTGAACCCTCGCTCGGTAAGAGTGGACCCGTGACCCCGGCGTGAGTGGTTCGCGTCGGTGGCCCCCATGGGCGGTCGGTAAAATCTTGGCCGTGTGGATGGCCTGGTGGATGGGCGTCGTCGGTCTGTCGCGCCCCGCCGCCCTCCTCGCCGGGTACGCCGCGGGGGTTCAAATGAGTTCGCGGATGCGTCGCGCGAGTTCCTCACTTTGGATGGCCATCTTGCGCGGGAGCAAGTCCATGTTCGCAGGGAAGATGATCACCCGCACGATAGCTGGGTCCAATTTCGCAAGGCCCGGTGCTCTACTCTTGCGGCGAGGCCCGCGGAGGAGGAGGCCTTCGATGGTCGTGGGGCCCAAGAGTCGCACCCGCTCGTATTCGTCAACCTGGGCCTCCTGGGTCGCAAGCGTGAGTTGCTTGGGCCAGGGTTGAGCCGGCGAGCCGGGGTCCAGGCGCATGAGCTCGCAAGCGCGCGCGTTCGCAAAGAGGATGGACTCGTCTCTAGCGAGCACGAGGACGGCGTCGCCCACGGTCGCGATCACGTCCGAAAGGAGCTGGTAGCTCTCGCGCAGCTGGCGGTCGGCGGTCGCCTTCGCGAGGGCCACTTCGACGGCGACGCGCAAGTCGTCCTCCTCGAAGGGCTTAATGAGGAAACCCAACGGGGTGGCGCCCTTTGCACCTTCCACCGTGGCGACGTCGCTGTGGGCCGTCAGGAACAGAACAGGAATAGATAGCTCGTCCTGCAGCGCCCGGGCCGCCTCGATCCCATTCATCCGGCCCTTCAGCTGGATGTCCATCAGGACGAGGTCCGGCTGGAACTCGCGAGACGCGTCGAGCACGTTCTCCCCACGATCTACGACCATGGGCGCGTCGAAGCCGAGACGCTGGAGCGTCCGCTGGATGTCGCGAGCGACGATGCTCTCATCCTCGACGACGAGGATCCGCTTGGGCATCACGGCGCCCCCTCGAGTGGCACGTCCAGTCTCATCCTCGTACCTCGCGTGCGATCCACCGTGACGACCCCGTCGAGCTGCCCTGCCAACGACGTGATGATCTGCATGCCGAGGGTCGTGGTGTTCTTCAGGTCGATCTCTTCCGGGATACCAACCCCGTCGTCTTCGACGGTCAAGGCAAGCCAATCCTGTCTTGGCGCTTCGCAACGGACGACGATCGTTCCTCGCCTGGACCCTGGAAAAGCGTGCTTCAGCGCGTTCGTCACGAGTTCATTCGCGATGAGGCCGAGGGATACGGCTTTCTCCGTCTCGATGAGTGGCGCAGTCGATTCGATCCGAATGGTGACCCTGTCCTCGCGGTCTGCGTAGGCGCCGACCAGGTCGGCCACGAGGGCGCGGAGGTACTTCTCGAGGTCGAGTCTCGCAAGATCGGTCGATCGGTAAAGCGTCTCATGGACAAGCCCCATCGCCTTGACCCGATGGCGGCTGTCCGCGAACGCCGCACGCGCTGCGGGATCACGCAAGTTCGCTGCCTGAAGGCTCAAGAGCGAGGCGATGATCTGGAGGTTGTTCTTCACGCGGTGATGGACCTCCTTCAGGAGGATCTCCTTTGCCGCGAGGGAAGCAGTGGCCTTCCTCTCCTTGTCGAAATCCTCCAGGATGTTCAAGGTCGCGCGTTGGGTCCTCTCAAGCTTGTCGCGATCGTCCTTGAGGTCACCCAAGATGTTGATCATCGCCCGCTGGAGGTCGTCGATGGTGCTCTCTCCGGGCATCATCGGGTGTCACACCTCTTCGGCCGTGTGCCCGAGCTTGGCCTTGAGCGCGGCGATCTCCGTCTTGAGCTCAATCATCTTCAGCTCTCGGCCGACGGTGACCTGCTGGAACTTCTCCAGCTCCGCGAGGCGCAGCAATTCGCGAGCGCGCTGTTCGCTCAACTCGGCCTCGGCTCGGCGTTGGGCGGTCACGTCGCGCGCCGCGGCGAAGACGCCCAACACGTTCCCTGTCGAGTCCCTGTAGACGCTCGCGTTGTAGAGGACGTCGGTACGTGTGCCAGACCTGTGGCGGATCGTCAGCGGGTAGTCCGCCACGAACCCGTCCGAAAAGACCTGCTTATAGCCTTCGCGCGCCTTCTCGGGTTCAGTGAAATAGTCCGCAAAGTCCGTGCCAATGAGGCTCTCCCGACGGACGCCCGTGACCTTGACGGTCGCCTCGTTGACGTCCGTGACCTTGCCGTCGGCGCTGATCGTGACGAGGGGGTCGAGTGAGGCCTCGATGAGACTGCGCGCGTACTGGGATGCTTGCTTTTGCGCCGTGACGTCGCGCGCCGCGGCGAAGACGCCCAAGACGTCCCCCCGCGAGTCCCTATAGACGCTCGCGTTGTAGACGACGTCCCTGTGCTTTCCGTCCTTGCGCCGGATGGTCAGCGGATAGTCGGTCACGAAGCCTTGCGAGAACACCTGCCGATACCCCTCTCTGGCGCGCTCCGGTTCGGTGAAGTACTCCGAGAAGTCCGTACCTACGAGGCTCTCCCGAGGTACGCCCGTGATGTCGACCGTCGCTTCGTTGACGTCGGTGATCTTGCCTTCCGCGCTGATGGTGACGAGAGGATCGAGCGAGGCCTCGATGAGGCTCCGCGCATACTGTGGCCCGTCCTCATGGCGGGTCGCTGCTCGATGCTGGGGCACCATCCAGTCTGTATCGCCGCCTGTTCATGCTTAAGCATATTGTCTCGCGAGGTCGGGTCCCCTCGTAGGCACCCCGCCGCGCTTGCTCGCACGCGTGCGAAGGTTTCGTCGTCGTCCGAACTCGCCGCAGCGAGTTCGCTCGCGAGGGTCTGGGGGCAGCAAAGCCCCCCAGAGTATCGTTCCCACGAGAAGAACTGAAAACAGTTTCGACGTGCCCCGCCGGTGTGTTCAAACACTCACGGCGGGATGCAGGTCAAACACGGACAAGGGTTTGTCCGGCCGTTACTTCTTCCCGAGGCCGTAGTGACTCGCCCGTGGCATCAAGGTGATGACCGGGTGGCGCTATCATTTGTCTCGGGTCAAGTTGGGGCGGCGCGCCACACATCGCGCAATGCGCGAGCAACCGACCTGGCTTCGTTGCGGACAAGAGTTGAATCCGCATGCGAACGACTTTCGGTGGATACCCGACCCGACAGGACTACAACCGCGCCCGACGACGCCAGGTCGTCGAGGTCTACTTCCAAAGCGAGGCGCAGCTCGCCGCACTCAAGGAGCGAAGCCGCGCCGCCGGCTACCAACACTTCTCGCCTTGGATCGTGCAGATGGTGCTCAACGCAACGAGCGGCACGATCTATCAGCCCGAGTTCGTCGAGGGTCTGAAGCAAGAGGGCGAGCGGCTCCGACGCTGGCTTGAGACGACACGCGAAGAAGCCGAAGAGTACCGTCGCCAAGTGCGTGTGCTCCAGGAGCAGCGCGATCGTCTGCTTCTGCTCGTGCAAGGTCTTCCGAGCGGCGCTGAGGTCACGGCTCGCTTCCTCCAACACGGCTCCCAGGCGGTGCGCTGAATGGTCGACCCCCGCCTCCGCCAGCGCGTCGAGGTCGTCCCCGTCCGCCCCACGATGAAGCCCGGAACGACGAACGAGGAGCTCGTCGAGGGCTTCGTGCGCAGCTCGAAGCTCAGCAAAGGCGCGCTCACGAGCTACACCGGCAGCATCCGCGACTTCCTGCGCTTCATGAAGCACCCGGACGGTCGCGAGATCCCGGTGCGTGAGTGGGCGAAGGACAACGTCTGGGCGCACCTCCACTTCGTCGAGAGCAATTATTGCGCGAACTTCCGCCTCGTGCCGTGCAAAGCGGAGCACGCCATCTGCCGCCTACGCGTCTTCACAGGCATCCTGCCCGCTGCGACGGCTGCGAAGGAGCATTGCGCGGAGTGCCCCCGCTTCAGGCGCCCGATGGTCCAGCATCGCGTGAACGCGCTCTCGAAGTTCTTCAAGTACCTCGCGCGCGTCGGCGCGATCCCGGTGAACTTCATGCCCGACGTCGTGAGCGAATGGTGGGAAGAGAACCCACCGCGCGACCAGGCCGACGAGCGCCGCCGCAATCCCAGCATGGAAGAGATGACGAAGCTCGTGAACGGCACCGCGCACCCACAGCGCCGCGCGTTCTACGCCACGAGCGCCAAGTGGTGGTACCGGCCCAACGAAATGTTCCTCCTCGACCGCTACCTCAGTTTCGGCTTCGCGCTGCCGGAAGGCCTACCGACGCCCGAGGGATTCGAGGAAGGCTACCCGCGACATCCACACATCAAGAGCGCCGCGGATGGCGGCGACATGGTGTACCTCCCGAAGAAGCCGGGCCGCCCCGACAAGCGCCAAGGGAACCGATGGAGCGTCATCGACGCTGAGCTCAAGCCGATCCTCGACCAACACTTCTCCTGGTGGGAACGCACCGTCCGGCGTGACCAGCACGGCCGTCCGACCACGAGCGCGATGTGGCTCACGAGCTACGGAGATCAACTCCGCCAGGATCTCATGTATCGGTCGCTCTTCCACGACGACTGCCTCCGCCTTGGTCTCGTGACCGAAGCGGAGCTCCTGAACTCGCTGCGCGTCTGGACCGCGCACTGCCAGCGCCACTTCGGCGAGAAGCTTCTCGAGATGCACAATGTCCCGCAAGACTGGTGCAACCACCTTCGCGGTGACAAATTGAAGGACGCCCGCGGCTTCTACTTCAAGCCCGGGCCCGACGACGTGCGCCAGAAGTACCACGAGTTCGTCCCCAACCTGGGCTTCCACCCCATCGGAGGCCAAGCCGGGTTCTACCTCGGGCTTCAGAGCGAGCAGGCCACACATCGCCAGACGATCTCGGACGAGATCCACCGCGTGCGCAGCCAAAAGCGGCGACTCGTGCAGAGCGCGAGCGTGCGCCTCGTCAGCGTGAAGGCGGAGATCATCGTGCCTCGCCGCATTGTCGCGGCGGTCCTCTTCGCGCTCAAGGTCGAGTCGCCCACGATCGAGTGGACGTTGGAGCCGCACACGAGTGGCGATCCTGGTCACGAGTTCGAGAAAGGCGGGCTCATCGCGATCTGCGAGCGCGCGCACGCGGCGCTTCGACGATAGGATTTCATGAGAGCTTGTCCCCCAGAGCCTAAAGGCCACGCCTCAAGAGCCAGACGCTCAGAGCAAGGAACATCGCGACGAGGAGGACGCGCTCCCACGCGGCGCGAGCGAACATGAGTGCGGCCGCGGAGCAGGCCAAGGCGAACACGCCCACGCCGAAGGCGCCGGGCGATTCGTAGCGCGTGATGATGTAGCCGGCGGAGGCGAACACGGCGATCGCGGCGGCGCCTCGGCCCTCGCCGCTGGCAAGGCGGACGAGGTCGAGGAGCCAGCCACCGAACGCGCGCCAACCCTTGGCTTTCGCCCACGAGGGCGAGAGCCTGAACGCTGTGACCCGCTTCATGAGCAAGGATGCAGGCGCGTGAGCTTAACAGTCGGGACCAGCCCGACCCCCCCGCCGCCGTGTTGTGCGGTGTTGCTGTTGAGGCCCATTGGCCTGGCCTCGGCTCACGTTCAAGCGCAGTTATCGCTTCCAGCGCCATGCCATGGCATCCCACAGGAGGACGGAGGGTGAAGCTGCACCGGTCGCCATTATCCTTGACTCGACGGCGCTTCGAAGCCATGAGAAGCGTCTCAACCTTGCGCCGCTCGCGATGCTTGCGAAGCTCGCCCCGAAGGCCGGTCTTGTCATCAGGCTCCCCTTCGTGGTCCTCGTCGAGCTTGCGCGCGGAGGTGCTGATGAGATCGAACGGCACGCGGAGGCCATCGGTCGGGCGGCCCGCGCGTACAAGCAAATCGCCCTCGACGCTCCGACTTGGCCCCATCCTGATCGGAAGACGGCGACGCAAGCCATCGAGAAGGCGATCCACGACGCCGCGAAGGGCGCGAATTTCGGCACGTTGAACGTCCCGAGCGTCGACCACGAAGACCTCTTGCGACGCGAGTTCTACTATGGCAAGCCCTTCAAGGCCGATGGCACGGGCTACCGAGACGCCCTGATCTGGCACACCGTCCTGGAGTACGCCGAGGACGAGGAACCCGAGACCATCTACTTCGTCACGGCCAACAAATGGGACTTCGCAGGGAACGACGGCGCGCTCGATCCGGTCCTCGCGGCCGAAGCGGAGAAGGCAGGCGGACGCATCGTGCTCGTGAAGGACGTCCACGCTCTCATCCGAGACCATATTGCGTCCATGCTGAAGACCGTCGACCAAGCTTTGGGGAAGAGCATCAAGGACGTCTTCCCCAATGCGGCCGCCGCCATCGACAAGAAGCTCAACGAGCACCTCGACGGCGTAACCACACTTGGCGAATTGGGAGATGAGGCGCCCGACGACGAGATCATCGAACGAGGCACGCCGGAGCTTCGTGAGATCACCTGGGCCCGCGAACTCGAGAACGGAAGTATCCTGGTCGAGACGAAAGCGCGCATGCACATCGTGGGCCGTTACGACGTCGGCGAACGCGGGCCGCCGATCTACGAACACGAGTCTGGCACGATCACGTTCACCATCCAGGCCGTTGTCGACAAGAATGGCGAACTCGCTTCGGCTCAGATCCTGCCCCTGCGCGAGCGATACGGACCTCGGAGAGCTCGAGGAGCTGGAGAGGATCAACCTCTTCTCGCGCTACGAGGACGATGAGATGTGAGCGCGGGCAACGCGAGGAGTCCGCGGCAAAAGCCGCCCACCGGGGGAGCCGCGGAAGAAGCTCCATCGGAAGCTGAGCTTTCGTTATGGCCTGATGAAGCCCTTCCGGCCGCATGGCTTGGCAGCAAGGCCTTGCGTACATCGTGTGGCTCGTGGCGCTTTACTTCCTCTACGTGGATTCAAAAGGCGAGCGCCACGCGCGCCTCGTCGAGGATCACATCCGGCAAGAGCTCGCGCGTCCACCGCCTCCGCATCGCGCGTTCTCGAGCATGTTCGCGCCTCGCGCGCAACCCCCCGCGATCGCGATATTCATCTTCATGGCCTCGCTCCTCGTCGCGCTCGCGCTCCTTGGCTACACGAGCACACTCACATTTCCCGAATGGCGCGTCGTCGCGTCCTACGGCGCGGTCATGGATCGGTGGCACGCGATCGTAGATATGCGCGTCTTCGCGGCAGCCCTCATGCTCCCGATGGTCGCGGTGGCGCTTGCGCAGCGCTCGAAATCGGAACGCTTCCAGCGCTTCGCGCACGTCGCGTGGATCCCGCTCGTCGCGGTCGTTACGCCGACGCTGCCGATTTTTCTCCTCGCGATGGTGGCCTTGTGGGTATTGATGTTCGTCGTCGCGAGCATCGTCTACCTGAGCGCCCCCGGTATCCTTAGGCTCATGGATCGAGCGAACGCGAAAGGATGGCGGCCCCCCGTCACGATCGCGTACCGTTTCCTGTCGACGACGAGCACGATGCTCGGCTTCCTCGGGCTGTCCTGACGCGCGGACTCTACGGGTCGAGGACGGAAGTGGGCATGCCGACGATGGCGCAGTAGCGCATCGCCTCCTCGCGCGTGAGGAGCTTATCGACGTGGACGAGGCGATGGAGCGCTCGCGCGAGCGCCTTGTCGTGCGTCATGCTGGTGCCTCCATGGTGCGCCGTGCTTGCAGGATGGTCGAGAGCACGCGGAGCTTGGCTTGGAGGATCTCGTCCGCAGGCGGCGGCACGTGGCCGTCGTGGACCGCGACGAGGAGGTCTATCTCGCGGTAGCTCACGTGGCGCGCGTCGCCGTACGTGTCGATGATGGCGGCGCGCAGCTCGAGCGCGAGCATCTGACGGTGGCGTCGGACCTGCGGGTCAGTGCGAACGTGGTTCGGTTCGGCTGGCGCTCGACGTGTCGTTGGATCAGGCATCCGGGAGGGGCTTCGCGCCCCAGCGGCATCTGTCCGCGCCTGCTCGCGCGCGCCGCGCAGCCCGCGCATCGCGCGCACCCCCACGCGGCGCGGTGTTGAAGGTGTTGCGAAGACAGTGTCGGCAGATCGCGGACGTGCACTTTCGGCTCACTCGGCGCATCTTTTTATAGAAGTCTCCGTATAGAACCCCCTGGTCGGTTGCTCGAACGCCGGCCGTGGGATGCTACATGACCGTGCCCAAGATCACGCATTTCCCCGTAAGGAACGGGGATACGACCCTCATCGACCTCGCCAGCCCCGACGCACAGATCCTCATCGACTGCAACATCCGGCAGCCCGACGATGAGGAAAGCGTCTACGACGTCGCGAAGCACCTGCGCAAGAACGCGAAGAAGGACGGCAAGGCGCCGCTAATCGACGCCTTCATCCTTACGCACCCCGACCAGGACCACTGCCGCGGCTTCGTCAAGACGTTCTACACCGGCGACCCCACGAAGTACAGCGACGAGGACGCGAAGGCGGAACTCATCCGCATCGACGAACTCTGGTTCACCCGCCGCATCTTCGAGCGCTACGAGGAGGACACGCAGAAGCCGCTCTGCGACGACGCGAAGGTCATCCGCAAGGAAGCCCAACGCCGCATCGACCTGTACAAGAGCGGAAGCAAGGAGCGCCACAAACCCGGCAACCGCCTCCGCATCATCGGCTTCACCTCCGAAGCGGGACTCGACGCCGTCCGCACGCAGCCTGGAAGCGAGGTCCCCACCGTGAACGGCGTGGAGCGCGCCGACTTCAGCTTCTTCGTCCACGCGCCCTTCAAGCGCGACACGGACGAAGGCAAGGACGCCCGCAACAACTCAAGCGTCGTCCTCCACGCGCGCTTCAACATCGGCGGCGAAAAGCACGCCGTGAAGGCGTTCTTCGGCGGCGACGCCGGATGGACGGTTTGGCAGAACATCGTCAAGCTCACGAAGAAGAACGGGAACGAGGCCGACCTCGAGTTCGACCACTTCCTCGCCCCCCACCACTGCTCGTGGGGATTCTTCAACGACACTCCCATCGAAGACTACCCCGAACCCGAGAAATCGTCGCTCGAGATGCTTACTTACGCGCGCGAAGGCGCCCGCGTCATCGCGTCCTCCCGCGCCGTGAAGGACGACGGCAAGAACCCGCCCCACTTCGAAGCTGCCGAAGAATATCGGAACGCCGTCGGCGCCGTGAACTTCCTCTGCATCGCCGGTGAGAATGACGACGCCACCGAAGAGCCGCTCGTGTTCGAGATCACAAAGGGCGGGCCACAGAAGCTGGATGCCCCGATCAAGGGCGCCATCGTGACGTCGGCCTCCAGTTCAGCGCTCCGCAACCCCCAGACCTATGGTTGAAGCACGACACACCGACGACCTCCCCGAGATCTCGGATGCGGACTTTCCGCCGAGGGTCCGGGAGGCCGTCGCGTCCCTCCGAACAGCCTACCCGACGGCAGGCATCCGCACGTTCAGCATCGGCGACGACTTCGTGAAGGTCGCGCTCGACGTCGAGGTGAACCTGCCTTCGCGCGGGTCGCGATACGGTATCCGCCGCGTCGAGCCCATCACGCTGACGATCCACCGCAGGATGTTCCCGCACAAAGCCCCCTTCGCGAATTCGAACCGGCTCGACTTTCCCACGGGTTTGCCTCACCTGAATCCCGTCGGCAAGGGCAGCCCTGCATCCTTCTGCCTCCACCGGGGAAAGCTCGATGACTGGTACGCGGAGCACAGCATCGAGGACCTCGTCGAACGCACGCGGGGTTGGCTCAGGGACGCCGCCGCAGGGAACCTCATCCGCGCCGAGGACGAGTTCGAAGGCACACTCGTCGCCGAAAACCTCGCCTACGCGATCTACGACGCCAAGGCGATCGATGACGAGATCCGCCGCCGCGGAAGTAAACCCGGCCACCTCGCGGCCACGTTCCGCTTCCTCACGGATCGCTCCAAGGTCGCCCACCTCGGCAAGGACGCGGTCGCGCTTCAGCACGAGGCGACCGTCGAAATCGGAAAAGCTCCCCATCTCCCCCGGGCGAAGCCGGGGACGTTGGTCGTGGGCGGTCTCGTCGCTTGGCCCGACCTCACACGACGGAACGATAGCGCTTTCGGCACGCTGCCGACGAAGCTTGACGAGGTCGCCGATTGGGCGCAGAGCGTGGGCATCGACCTCCGAGGCGCGCTTGACACTCACGTCAAGGCGGGGATCGCGCGCGACGTTGCGATTCCGCTCATTCTTGTTGTTCCCCGAGGGCGGAAGGTCATCGGCACGATGCTCACCAACGAGTACCTCACATTTCTCCTCGTGACCTGTGGCGATCACACGCCCCCTGAGGGCGGATGGAAGGATGATGCACCTGTCTACCGCATGAGCCATCGAAAACCTATGACGACGGCCACCGCTCGCGAGCTATCAACTCTCCGGCGTGACACGCCGACCCAGAAGACGCTACTTCTCGGAGCGGGCGCGCTCGGCTCCAAGATCTCGCTCCACCTCGCAAGACGCGGAGAGACGGACCAAACGATCGTCGACCACGACACGATCGAACCCCACAACTTCGTGCGCCACGCTCTCCTTCCCGACTCGCTCGGGCAGCGCAAGGCCGAAGCACTCGTCAAGGCCGTGAGCGGCATCATCCCTGACGCCTCTCCCGCACGACACGTCGACGCGAATGTTCTCGAGTATCTCGCATCCACGCCGAGGAGCGACCTCGCCAGTCACAAGCAGATCCTTGACGCGACGGCCGCGCCCGCCGTCTTCGAAGCGCTTCTTGAACCCACGTTCGGACTCACTCCAGTCCGACGCTTCGAGCTTGCAGACGAAGGCCGTCTCGGTATCGTGCTAAGCGAAGGGCGAAGCCGCGATCCGCGCATCGACGACCTCCAGGCGAAGATGCGCGACCTCGCCATCGACGACGACGCGATCTCCCACTGGCTCGTTGGCGACCAAGCCCGCGCCGACACCCCGCTTCGCGAGCAGATCCACCTCGGCATGAGCTGCAGCAGCGACACGCTCCGCCTTCCGGATGACGTCGTGAGCCACCACGCCGCTGCGATGTCCACGTTCCTTCGCTGCCGCGCCAGCGCAGCCGCGAAGGGCGTCCTCCAACTCTCGTGGACTGACCCAAGCGGCGAGGATGCGGGAGCGACGCGGCTCCAACGCATCGAACTTGGACCCACCACCGTCCGCGCGGCGGAGAACGATCCCTCGTGGAAAGTGCGCTTCCTCGCCGGCACCCAAGAGCAGATGCTCACGGCGCTCCGCGACCACAAGCCCCGCGAGACCGGCGGCATCCTCATCGGATTCGCACACCGCAAGCGACGCATCACGTACGTCACACGCGTACTTGCCGCGCCCCCCGACAGCCACGGCTCCCCGCTCCACTTCGTGCGCGGCACCCGCGGCCTCGCGGACACCGTCGCGCGCGCCGAGCGGAGGACCGGAGGTCTCATGGGTTACCTGGGCGACTGGCACACTCACCCCAAGGGAGGCCACTGGCCGAGCGGCACGGACCTCGCCACCAAGGACAAGTTCCTGCCCGAGAACCAGCGCGAAGGCATGCCGACCATGATCGTGATCGCGACGCCAGGAAGAGTGACCCCCTATGTGTACACGTAACGGCTCGCCGCATCGGCCGTCTCGCGCGCAAGCGCAATGCACGGGGGCCTGACCCGCGATGGCAGAGTTCGACTACTACGAGATCCGCGCCGTCATCACACCGGG
>Ga0265292_1002322_pt1 | contig 13451 bp, 17 predicted proteins | sample Munlanlewell296A_FD_189080 | JGI IMG/M metagenome (GOLD analysis project Ga0265292, IMG submission 189080) | Leachate microbial communities from a municipal landfill in Southern Ontario, Canada - Leachate well 296A | ecosystem: Engineered > Solid waste > Landfill > Unclassified | place: Canada...
TGCGATTAAAGAAATGCTTATAGCGACGACTGTTGATAATTCATGAGCAGCGTCGGCAAGCAACGAGAGGCTGCCCGTCACTAAGGCAATAGTTATCTCCGCGACAAAATACGCAAGCAGTAAGAAGGCGCTGATTTTCAAACCCTTTACGTTCGTTGAGCCGTGGTTCATTCCTGACATTTACTTATTCCTTTGGTATGTTTTGTACATTCCCCATGTATGGAGCGCCACTCCTATGAGGAGTATAAGCCACGCTAATCCTGCAAATATTTCATGGAGCCATATACCTAATGCGAAGGCGATAAAGCTAGCTCCGAAAAGTGAGCCTAGCCATTCGCTATATTTTGCTTTGGTGTATTCATTTTTAGAGCCGTGCATTTCAACCTCCCAGTACTTTAATTGCTGCTACTATAAGAATTGCTGCGAGAATCACCCAACAGGCAGTGTAAAGAATTTTTTGGTAGGGCGGGTGGCTATCTTTTTTCATGACTTCCCCCGTTATGGTCTTTACCCATAAACAGCATCATGCCGAGCATCATCACCGGACATATCAGTAACAAGTACCCGAAGCCAGATCCTACATTTAATGCAGGGCTGAAGAATATCAGTAGAATAGCGATCGTCGCGAGTGCAATCATGACTATTGTGTGAGTTTTCATATTCATTCCCTCCTTAGTGACCCATCATGTCGTTCATATTGTGGCTTGAGTCTTCAGTTGTTGTTGAACCGTAGCCCCACTGTGATTGCCAAGATGTCATTTCGTCTATCTCTTTGGTTTGGGCTGTAACAATATCCTTGGCAAGGTTTTTGATTTCGTCGTGCTTGGCATTCTGCTGAGCCAGGTTAGCCATATCAATCGCACCTTGATGGTGGGCGATCATTTCGCTGATAAAGGCTTTGTCAAAATCATCACCCGTCTTACTTTTTAGTGAAGTCGTCATGTCACTCATGGACATGTCTGCATCATTCATCATCCCTTGGTTGTCTGTATTGCCGTGCATTCCCATCATGTCCATCATTCCCTGATGGTTATTATTAACAGCGTATGCAGCTCCAGTCCCAGCGATTATGGCGCCTACTAATATACCTATAATTCCGTATAGGATTGATTCTTTGTTCATGGGATCCTCCTTTAGTTAACTAGCTACTTGCCCCGAACGTGGGTTAGTTCATAAAGGCCAAGTAGTTCTGTGATGGTGTCTGCTTGCTTCTTCTCATCGGCAGACGAAAGGTTATCAGTAACATGAGTCTTAAGGTGATTCTCTACTAGCAACTTATTCAATGAGGCTAATGACTTTTGTATCGCGAGTGATTGCGTAATTATGTCCATGCAATATTCCTCGTTATCAATCATCTTCTCCAAGCCTTTGAGTTGCCCCTGAAGGATCTTAGACCGGTGGATTGCTCGTCGTTTAATTTCATTAATCATACTTTTATTATAGTACCCCTAGGGGGTACTAGTCAACACTAGCAACTTTGTATGAAAAACTAACCTCTCTCACTTTTAGCTTCAAACAAGCAAAAACTTCTTATAAGTTTACTAATGCGAGGACTCAGCTACCTGCTTTTGCACTATATCAATCACTGTTTGGGGTAAAAGCCCTTAGGACGTCCTACACTTATTACAATGCCCGCTTAACTCCACAGAATGCTGCCTTAACTCGAAGCCGTGCTCAACTTCAAGATTATGTAAGCTATCTTCTAGTACCGGGCTTTTGATGCTTTCTGTTTGTCCACACAAAATACAGCTAAAGTGATGATGGTGGGCTGAGAATATTTCACTCAGCTCAATTTTGCTCTTGAATCCAGTCCAGACCTTATGAATGACGCCGATTGTTTCAAATAATTCTACAGAGCGGTAAACACTTACTTTATCCACGGTTGCGAGTTTCTCGGCAAGCTCCACAACAGTTATTGGGTGATGAGCAGCGACTAAGGCTGCAAACGTATTTAATCGAGCCTTCGTAACGCTGTGTCCATTAGCTTTGAGTGTTTTGCGTAATTTGACCGCTGGTTCCATATTGCAAAATATATCATTATTGCAACTAATTTGCAATAATGTAATACCGTATGTTTCAATACTTTCATGGCAACATATTTCGACGTAATACTTTTTTCACTCATCGGTGGGTTATTTTCACTCATCGGTGGCGTGCTGCTGCTCAGCAGTAAGCGCATAGCTAATAAACTGGCTTGTATGCGACACCGTTTGCTGCCGGTGCGTTACTCTCAGCAGTATTTTTAGATTTGCTCATTGAAGGCATGGAAGTTGCAGAGCCAAGAACTGTATTACTTTCAACACTTATAGGTATATTATTCTTCTTTTTTGCAGAGCGTTTTTTACGGTGGTTTCATCATCACCATGAGCACAAAGGCAACGAATCTCGTGACCCTTCTACAAACCTGATTATCTTCGGCGATACACTCCACAATGCCCTAGATGGTGTAGCGATAGCAGCTGCATTCTTGGTAAGCGTCCCGGTGGGGATAGTAACAACAATTGCGGTGGCTGCTCACGAAATACCGCAAGAAATTGGCGACTTTGGTTTGTTACTGTCCAAAGGTATGCGGAGGCGTTCTGTTTTGTTAGCGAATGTCTTTAGTGCGTTAGCAACTACTGTAGCCGCGGTCATTACATTTTCTCTAGGGGGAGATGATAGGCTGCCACTAGGTGTACTACTCGGTCTTATATCAGGCTTGCTGCTGTACATTGCGATGAGTGATATTATTCCCACTATCCATCAATCTATATCGAAGCAGAAAACATTTAACTGGCAGCCTTTCATGCTTCTCATCGGTGTCATCGTTGTATGGATAGCCGTTACTCTAGCGGAGTAGCAACATGTTGCATGGCTTACATTTGCTTCAGAGTTTGAAACGCTGAAAAGCCCCTACGAATCTTGAAATTGTCAAAGTAGAGCCAGAATGAAGCGTAAAGTACGCTATTCAGATCGAAATATTTGGCTCTACTGTCTTAGGATGTCAGCCACCGCATAAACGAAGAGTAAAGGTTAGCTGTGATTTTATTTGAGTAAGATGGTATGACATTAAGAAGTCTGTTAAGACGGCTAGGCTGTTTAACATCACTTGTGTGACTATGTGATTTATTTGAATCCGAAGGCTGCTCTTTATCAACACAAAGTTCTAATAATTTGTCATAAGTGTTTGAAGTGCACATATGCTTATATTATACACCTAAGATTATCTACAGCAGTTCCTAATTTAGGATTAGGTCTTCCTCCCTCTGTCTTCTCATTGTACGCGTGCACGAACCGCATCAAGGTCATTCGTTCTCTGGTAAACGTCAGGAGCGCTCCACCTTGACCCGTTTCGTTAGCATCCCTCGCCTCTTTAGACAGAGAGGCAGAAAGTCCTCTCAGAATAAAAGGAGGGTTTCATGGAAACTCAAGTCAGTGATATAGCAAAGCTAAACGATAGATTCCGTGGGATGTGTCTCGACGTGTTTTACACGGATGGGGTGCGAGATGGGATTATGGATCTCATTGGGTTATCCCGAGCAGTTGAGGTGTTCAATAGCTTCAGCGAGGATAACGATCCGTATGGTGAGCATGATTTTGGCTCGTTGCAGTTTGAAGGCATGAAGGTCTTTTGGAAGATCGACTACTACGACCGGGCATTGAAGCTGTGGTGCGATCCGCTTAGTCCGGATTGCCGCCGTGTCCTCACGGTGATGTTAGCCGAGGAGTATTAGCTCCTCGGTTTTTTCGTCCTGAGTATGACGGTAAAAGGCTCTAAATATCCGTCAGGATAATGAGTTCATCCGGATCCTCGATGCTTGTCCAAATCGGGGTTGGTTCTGTCAGATTAATGAGTGCCCCGTATGTCGTGGTATAGACTTCAATTTCTTCATCTAAATCAAGACGCCCGAGAGCAGCCCGGGCACCGCGCCGCGTGCGGGTCTCGGTTGTACCCTTTTCTGCGACACAGAGTAGGGCTGGCAGTTCGTTACCGGTAACATCCCAGCTGCCTTCATCAAAGAAAGTGCCGTATCCTGCCATGCGACGTTCAATAACATAGCGAGGGGTGCTTTCAGCAATAACATCTAAGAAGAATAGCCGAGTGCCCCCCTCGGTCTTGAGCGATAAGAAAGCATCTGGTGGATTTTCGGGAAAATAACTATAGCGAGCCATATCGCGCCGTAGGTAAACCTGAAGCCCTGGATACTGACTTTTCAGGGCATTGGTGAACTTGTAAACTTCTAGCGTATGCGTGATGAAGGGCTGACCGACGGTTTTGTCATTATAACTGGATTTAATCACGCCGTCGGTAATATACTCATGATCCGGTAGCGCCTGGAGCACCCGAAAGCCTTCAGGGGTCAAGTAATAGGCGGCAGGAACATTTGCCATGCGTAGCTTCTGATCAAGCCGCTTACCGACTAATTTATGCTTAATTAGTACGTTTATTTTTTCATGCAAACTAGACCCTGCCTTAATACCTAAACTCTCTGCTACTAACTGTCTACTCCCAAACCTGTATTTATACAGCAACTCTAATATAGTTATTTGACCTGGTTTTAATGCTGAACGTTTATCTGCCATATATTTCACACTACCTACTACTCACTCTCTTCTTCTCTTCTATATAGTATATATAAGAAAGAGAGAAAAAGAGCAAGTAGTAACAGAGGTTAATTAGATGATAAATACCGTATTTGCAAATCCGGTATATTTTAGTAAAAAAGTAACATAAAATGCTTGTTTTAATTGTGCCTCATGTGGTACAATTTAATTAGAGTTAGGTAAATAATAACTAGCTTCTTAACAATTCAACTAGATAATAAAAAGGGTGGTTATAATGGTGTAACCAGCGTGGCGAATAAGCATTGTTATGTGATATTTATTATTGTATAATAGTATCCAATGGCAGCAGATAGACCGCAGATCCGTATTGATGCACCGACGCAAGTAATTAACCGCGCCAAAGCGGTTGCTTACGGACGCGGCCAAAGTCTTACCGAATTTGTCCTGACCGCACTCGCAAAAGATGGTGGTGATATAGAACTCACCAAACTGATCGAAAAAGATCTTGAGGCACGCATTAAGCGCGGTCGTCCTCAAAAATAGGTTTATTCTCTAGTTGAATTGTTTCGGGGCTTCTTGACATGGAGGGTATATGTCGAGACCAAAAGGTAGCAAGAATAAGAACGCAGATTCCACGCCAGGGGCGATGCTTCTTACTCCTGAGCAGCGCATTGATATGCTGGTCAGCCTGCTTGTCGAGATTGTTATCGAGGAGGAGCTATGCAGCCAGACTTAGTGAAACGGAATGCCGTAATCGCGGTACGTGTCTCATCTGATAAGCAGTTTCAAGAAGGCGATTCTCCTGAAGCACAGCGCGAACAACTTGAACAGCTTGCCCAAAGCCTCAATGCCCATGTTAAGAAAGTATTTATCTTTGCCGAATCTGGTGCGAAGATAATCCAACCAATGCAGGAGGCTATCGACTACTGCGCCGACAGGCGGAACGATATCCAACTGTTTCTTATTAAATCGATTGACCGCTTTACGCGTGGCGGCGCAGATTTCTATGGCCCACTCAAAAAGCAGCTCGAAGCAATTGATGTCGGTCTCGTTGATAAATACGGTGTTATTAGCCAGCAAAGGGTTAACACGCTCGAACACTTAAATGTGGAATACACCTGGAGTAATTACTCGCCCAGTCAAAAGACCGAGTACCTTGAGGCTGAACGTGCTAAGGATGAACTTCGTGATATCTTGAGCCGCATGATTGGTGCAGAGGTTCGCTATACACGCCTGGGGTACTGGATGCGGCAAACCCCCTACGGATTTAGTAGCGAAAAGATAGAAACACGTAATGGTAAGCGGGTTATCTTAAAGCCGCACCCCACCGAAGCGCCAATGATCCGCCGTATGTTTGAACTACGGGCCGCAGGTATTATGCATGATAAGGATATTATCAATGAACTTAATCTTATGGGCTTTAAAACTCGAGAGCACTATATACGGGATAAACACGATCGTTCCAAGATCATCGGCAAGCGTGGTGGTAATCCGCTCGATAAGGATGCTATGGATCTCTTTCTGCGTAGTCCTATCTATGCAGGTGTTAATAACGAGAAATGGACGCAGGGGAAGCCCGTCCGCACGGTATTTGAAGGCCTGGTTGATATCGCTACTTTTAATGCTGCCAACAAAGGTAAGATTGTCATTATTGAGCATGGCAATGATATTGAAATTAAAAAGGAAATAGCACCAGAGCATCAGCTCAATAAAGGTATAAAAAGTCCGGAGTTTCCATATAGGCGCTTTATCGGCTGCTCAAAGTGCAACAAGCCTCTGTACGGCAGCTCAAGTCGTGGGCAGAATGGAACGCTCTATCCGGCCTATCACTGTGATAAAGGACATTATTTCCGCGTGCCAAAGGCCGAGCTTGAAGCAACCGTCGCTGATTTCATTAAGTGCGTTACATTACCCCAGGAGCAAATCGATCTTATTACGAGTAAAGTCATGGCTGAATGGGATCGACGTCAAGAGCGTATAGCCGCTGATATTGCTATTTATGACCAGCAGATAAAAGGATTGGAAATAGAGGCGGAGGCAACCGCCCGTAAGCTTAAAATGGTTGAATCGGAAACAGCTATTAAATATATGGAGGCTGACCTCATGAAGATTGAGAAAAAAGTACGTGAGCTTAAAATTGAAAAAGACAAGAAAATAACAGAAGAACCGGTTGATATGGGCAAGATTATGGGGAGGGTTAAATACTTTCTGGAAAACCTTGATAAACTACTACTCCAACAGATTGATCCAATTAAAAAAGCGCAGTTTTTCGGAGTCTTTTTCGACAAAGTACCGAGCTACGCTGAATTAAAAACTGGAACTGAAAATATGTCTAAAATAACAGGGGTCAGCAAGCTTTTTGAACTTACTGACCCTGATATACCTGGTTTGGTGGCTCCTCCCAGACTTGAACTGGGGACACAAGGCTCTTCAGGCCTCTGCTCTACCAACTGAGCTAAAGAGCCGGGTAGGTTGCACGCAACTCTGTTTATTCTACTAGAGTTACCTACTTTTGCCAAGGTTACTTGCTGAGGAGCTTACTAATCGTACCGGTCAGTTCGGTCGGTAAGACAACCAGTGTTTTCTGGCTTGATTCGACAGAAATCTTCTCGAGTGTTTGAAGGGTGCGAATATTGATACCGCCCGGAACCTTGCTGAGCATCCCAGCCGCGTCGGCAACCGACTGAGCTGCGGCCTTTTCACCTTCTGCGGTGATGATAACGGCGCGACGTTCACGCTCGGCTTCGGCTTGTTTCGCCATCGCTCGCTTCATGTCCTGTGGCAGCTCAATATTCTGAATCTTCACATTCTCGACATCAATCCCCCATTTGTCTGTCTCGGCATCAACGATTTCTTTGATTTTCTGGCTAATGTCTTCACGTTTCGACAGTAGCTCATCGAGCTCAACGTTACCGGTCACGTCACGCAAGGCAGCTTGAGCAAACTGACTAGTGGCATAGACGTAGTTGGTCGTTTCGAGTACTGCTTTACTGGCTTCGATCACGCGCAGGTAGACGACAGCATCGACACCAACCGTGACGTTGTCCTTGGTAATAATTTCTTGCTTAGGGACATCAATTGGGGTCGAGCGCACGTCGACTTTGATCATGCGCTGAAAGATCGGGATAATCACCCGGAGGCCCGGTTGACGAATACCTGTGTACTTACCGAGAGTCAGAACGACACCCCGTTCGTATTGGTTGATGATTTTTAATCCTGCAAATATAAAGACGGCAACGACAATGAAGACGAACCAGATGAATTCCATAGATACTCCTCGTTAGATACTGAGTTTATTATAGCACTTACGGGTGAAGTGCGTCGTGAATCAGACGTTCGATCAGCTCTGGGTAGCCAAGCCCCGCTTGTCGCCATAATTTCGGGTACATACTGATGTTAGTAAAGCCAGGAATAGTGTTTACTTCGCCCAGATAAATCGTACCGTCGTCCTGTAGGAAGAAATCAACGCGCGCCATACCCTTGCAGCCGAGCAGTTCGTAGGCTTGTAACGCTATGTCGCGGATGCGCTGTTCGGTTTCGTCACTCATCTCGGCCGGGATGATCACTTTTGATCCACTGGTGCTCGAATACTTAGAATCATAGCTATAAAACTCGCCGTCAGCCTGAATCTCACCAGGCCGACTGGCTTGGTGCTTTGGCGGATTGCCCAGAACGGCAACTTCTATTTCGCGGCCAACCGCTGCTCGCTCGATCAGGGCCACCGCGTCGTGACGATGGGCCTCGTCGAGAGCTTTGGCTAATTCTTCTTCGTTCGTCACTTTGCTTACGCCAATCGAGCTACCGGCGCGGTTCGGCTTCACAAAGAGCACGCTACCGAGGCTTGCACTCAGATTACTAAAACTAGGTTTCACTTCTCCCTGGCGGTGAACGGCGTAGTCAACGCCGGCAATACCGCTGGCTTCAAGAATCCGCTTAGTTGCGAGCTTATCCATGCACAGCGCGCTGGCCGTCATGTCGCAACCCACGATTGGAATGTGGAGCAGTTGCGCCAGGCCTTGTACGCTGCCGTCTTCGCCGTTCTTGCCATGGAGTATTGGCAACATCACGTCGGGTTGGATCATATGACTGGCCGGGATGGTTATGAAGCAGGCCGAGCCAAGGGCTGGCACCAGCTGCGGCGCATCGTGGGTACTAATGGTCATGCCGAGATCGTTCAGTAAATGCCACTTGCCCTGCTTGTCGATAAAGCACAGCACAACGTCGAATTTTGTATCATCCAGGGCGGCGTACACATTGCGCGCCGAAGAAATCGAGACCTCATGCTCCGATGATTCACCGCCGAAAAGTAACAGTACGGTTGGTCGTTGCATCTATACACCAATCATACAAGGTATAATAGAGTTATGCAACGAATACCCCTGGCCGAACGGATGCGCCCTACCTCGCTGGATGAAGTGATTGGCCAAACACACCTGCTGAATGAGGGCGAGATTTTGCGGCAGATTGTGCGCAGTAAAGAGCCGGTTAGCCTTATCTTGTGGGGGCCACCCGGTACTGGCAAAACGACACTGGCCCGCATCATCGCCAAAGAGGTCAACGCCGAGTTTATTGAACTTTCCGCCGTCACCAGTGGAAAAAAAGATATTGAACGTATCGTCGAGCACGCTCGTCAAAATTGGAACTTGCAGCTACGAACAATTCTGTTTGTCGACGAGATTCATCGTTTCAATAAAGCTCAGCAAGACGCGTTTTTGCCCCACGTTGAATCAGGTTTAATTACTCTGATCGGGGCGACGACCGAGAATCCGAGCTTCGAAGTCATCAACCCGCTACTGTCTCGAAGTCGCGTACTGGTACTGGAACCTCTCACTAAAGATGAAGTGATTACTATTCTGAAACGCGCACTAAAGCTAGAAAAGAAAACCAAGTTTGTGACAGTCGCTGCACTTGATTACCTGGCAGAGCTCTCTGGCGGTGATGCCCGCGTGGCACTAGGCAACCTAGAACTCGCCCTCAGCATGAACGAGCCAAAAGTCACACCCGACATCGTCAAAGTCGCTGCTCAAAAACGCGTGCCAGGCTACGACAAAAAGGGCGACATGCACTACAACGTCATCTCGGCCTTTATAAAAAGTATGCGTGGCAGCGACGCCGACGCCACATTGTATTACCTGGCGCGCATGATTGACGCCGGCGAAGACCCGAAGTTCATTGCCCGGCGCATGGTCATTTTTGCCAGTGAAGACATTGGCCTGGCTGGCAACGGGGCGCTAGGGCTGGCGCTTAATGCTTTTCAGGCGGTAGAACGAGTCGGTATGCCCGAGAGTAGCTATATTTTATTCCACGTGGCGGCCGCCCTGGCTAAAAGCGAAAAATCTCGTCAGAGTACCGAAGCCATGCAAAAAGCTCAGGCGCTTGCCAAGAAATACCCCGATGCCCCAGTGCCACTTCACCTGCGAAACGCACCGACCAAGCTCATGAAAGACCTCGGTTACAACAAAGATTACAAATGGGAAGCGGATTTTGGTCGCGGCAAAGGATTCTTGCCAGACGAGCTAAAAGACGAGACTATTTTATAATTTCAGTCAGACTGCGTTGAACTTTTTTGATGCCCTTTTTCAGGCGATCAGACGGCGTCAGTTGTCCAACAGCGTCGTGGCTGTTCAGAAGATCTAGAAAGGCTTTTTCGTAGCCATCAACCATGGTTTTGTATGAGAACACGTCTTCGACGCGTTTGCGACAGTCGTGACGTTTGAGCTGATCGACCTTCCCGACCGCCTCGACCATTTCATTAATGCCATGCACTACAAAACCACTTTTGCCATCCTCGATAATCTCTGGGGCTGCCCCACGATGGAGAGAGATAACTGGTGTGCCACAAGCCATAGCCTCAATAGTAGTCAGACCAAACGGTTCTTCCCACTGGACTGGTGTCAGGAGTGCCTTGGCCTTCTGGTAGTATTTTACCAATTGGTCTTGGTCCATGCGGCCGAGATACAGCACGTTTTCGTTCAAGGCCGGTTTGACGTATTGGTCGAAGTAATCCTGACTGCCGTGATTAACCGGGCCAATGATAAGCAGCTTATGCTTGGACTCTTTAGCGATCTGGATAGCTTCGCGAACGCCCTTTTCAGCCGTTATGCGCCCCGAAAATAGCAGATATTCTTCGTGTTCTTCCGAAAAGTTAAATAATTTTATGTCGGTACCGTTATGGATAGTCTCCAGGTACGGCAAATCTGGCGCGTCACGCCGCTGGTTGTTGGAAATCGAGATGTAGTGTTGGTTGGGACTATGAAACATCTCAAATAACTCTTTGTACCACGGGTAAATCGGGTCGTTGAGCGTATAAACAGTCGGTACCAGCGGATATTCAGTAGCGGCAGACAGCGCCGATTCGGGATGGTGGAAATAGAGCAGGTCAAACTCGCCCGCATCAGCCCGGCGATACATTTCGTTCACCATATAGCGATCCCATAGCCACGGTTGGCCGTGAGCCAGTAGCTCGGTGTTATCGAGTAGAGCGTCAAACTCAGCCTGGCTCCGCACAAGAGGGCGCATATTCATCGTCTCGACAGTAATATTCTCGCCATATACTTCAGTTCCCATCGGTGAAAAGATGGTGACTTTGTGGCCACGCGCACTCAGCCCTTTGGCTATTGCTACCGCAAGATCGATCGGAGCATAGATCATATCGCTCGGTCGAGGCATTGGTATAAATGCTCGCACCATGATGGCAATATTCATAGATTTTTTCATCACTATGAACCCATTATACCACGGGTGTTGTTATTGTTCGGCCATCAGCGCGGCCAGCACGCCGTTCGTCCAACCAAAGCCATCTTGCAACGGATACTCACCACCCGCCCCCAGGTGATAGGTATCGACCACATTGTATTTCTCGACTAGTTTGCGTTTTTCATTAAAGACTTTTAGATTTGTTTTTATCCAGCGGTGTTTTATCTCATCCGCTAGCGCTCGCTGGCCGTAGCTGCGTAGGCCATGAATCGCTACCCAGTGCAGTGGTGCCCAGCCGTTAGGGGCATCCCATTGCTGGCCGGTGTCGCTCAGGGTCGTGACCAGGCCGCCTTTTTTCAAAAAATCGCGCTGAATTGTACTCGCTACTTTGCGCGCCTGAGTGGAGGTGGCAAGTTTGGCATAGAGTGGGAAAATCCCAGCTAGCGTATAGTGCGGTGTTTGCTCATCCAGGTGAAAGTTATAGTCGAAGAAGTACTGTTTCTCTTCGTTCCAACAGTAGTCGATCAGCGCCTTTCTGCGACGCTGGGCTGCTGATAGGAATTTACGCGTCAAAATCGGCTGCTTAATAATCTGGTAGGCTTCGGCGATGGTTTCTTCTAGCTCGAAGAGTAGGCAGTTGAGATCCACCGGAATGATATCGGCCGTATGGATGGTCCGAATGTCTTTCGGGTCCTTAAACCAGCGCGAGCTAAAGTCCCAGCCGGACTCTGCCCCAGCTCGTAGGTGGAGAAACAGCCGGTCGGTCTCGCGACCAGCCGCACCCTTGGCGGTTTCGGTGTCTTCGTGTAGCGATTCGGGACGCGGCGTCGACTTGTTATCGTAGTAACGATTGAGGTAGGCCCCGCTAGGCATCTCCACCAACCGAGCGTATGCCTTGTGCTCCTCTTTAGCCAGTTTCGAGCGTCCTTTCATCCAAAATCGATGTTCGAGCAGCAGATACGGTAGATATTCTACCAGTACTTGCCTGCCCTTATGGCGAGCCAGCAGGCGCACCATGTGTGAGAAAAATGGTGGTTGCGAGCGTGATAGAAAATAGGTGCGATTAGCGGTTGGGATAAAGCCAAATTTTCGAATCATGTAGGCATAGTTCTTGATCATGCCCTCGATTGCATCCCACTTACCCTCTTTGGCCAGTCCAAGCATGATAAAGTAACTATCCCAGTAAAACTGCTCTTTGAAACGACCACCTGGCACGATGTATGAGTATGGCAAGGCAATCAGCGAGCCGCGGTCGCGACGATTGCGCTTTTCTAGTACTTTCCAGACTGCCGAGATGTGCTCACTAACTGTCATCGTGGGATCAGTTTTGTACGATGTCTCGAGGTCGCCGTAAGCATAAAAGTGACGGTTTACAAAATCGCGCAGATCAAAATGTGGATCTTGTTTTTCGAGCAGATATTCCTGCTGTATCTGCTTCATACGCCGACGCGGCACTAAGTCGGCAAATGTCTTACCGTCCTCGTACACACGGTTGTTCTGAACGTCGCCAAACAGTTCACCCAGTGCTTCGTCGGGGCTTTTTTGGGGCTTAATAAGCCCACCCGCGGTCGCGACGAGGGTTGATTTCAGCTTGTCGTTTATTTTATCGCTGTTTGGCAGTTTCACCATATACTTACCACTATAGAGGTTGTGCTTACCGGGCGCAATCGTTATCCGCGATTATTTTTGCGAGCTTTGCGCAGCGTGATCATCGTGAGGCATAAATGAGTGAGCAAACTGTGACGTCACACCGACAAACACCACGCCAACAATGAGCACGAGTGTCTGAATGTTGGCCACACGGCGGTGACGCTCAGCGTGGATGGTCGGAATGATGTCGCTGGCGGCAATATAGAGGAAGAAGCCGGCCGTAATAGCCAGCAGCATCCATTCGGGAATCGGCAGTTCGCTACCTAGGCCAAATACCAATGAGGCACCGACGACTGTCACGAGCGCACTAACGATATTCACTAGAAGTACGCGGCTATTTCGCATACCTTTCGCCATCATCAGCCCAAAGTCGCCAAGCTCTTGTGGTATTTCGTGGGCGGCAATAGCAATAGTCGTGACAATACCAGTGGCTGGGCTAACCAAAAATGCCGCACCAATCGCTAGACCGTCGAGGAAATTGTGTAGCGTATCGCCGATAACAATCAGCCAAACATTGCGCTGAGTATGGTCGTGCGACTCACCAGCAGTGTGGTGGTGGT
>Ga0265292_1002323_pt1 | contig 13448 bp, 11 predicted proteins | sample Munlanlewell296A_FD_189080 | JGI IMG/M metagenome (GOLD analysis project Ga0265292, IMG submission 189080) | Leachate microbial communities from a municipal landfill in Southern Ontario, Canada - Leachate well 296A | ecosystem: Engineered > Solid waste > Landfill > Unclassified | place: Canada...
CGATTTGAATTGATATACTACTTATGCTTTGATTAGATTAAAATTATAATCTATTACCGTTGGCTTCAGCCAACGGTATATCAGCCTCATCTGAAAGGACTTTAGTCCTTCATTTGTGGGCTAAAGCTCTTACCTGGAGAGTATCTTGATCCGTTGGCTAAAGCCAACGGTAAGTAAAATAAACCTACAAAATTCTCCAAATTTTGAGTATATCTCTTTTGGACAAAACACCTCTAAAAGAGCTACTTACAAATCACGATTACAAAGATGTCAAAGAACAAAATTGTATACAGTTGAAAATCAATTATATTTAAGTGGACACTAATGACATTTTTTAATATTTCAACATTTCAACATTTTTCTTGTGTTTTTCCTGCCACCCTGCTTCTGATTGTTCCGTCACTGAATTGTGTATCAATAAGATCATCTGTTTTTACCTGATCTCTCTTTTTTAATATCCTGCCATTGAACGAGGTTATAGTATACCCCCGCTTAAGTACATTTTCAGGTTTTAGAATACTCAGGGTGTTCCCTAATCCTGCTACTCTGATATTATTTCTGTCCAGAGCATTGGTTGTGAAGTCAGTAAGGTTTTGAATTGTTCTTTTAAGCACCGATTTTTTGCCTGACGAAAAAGATTTTACTGCTGAAACCAGCCTTGATTCCTGATTTGCCGGAGCAAGACCTGCTCTTATTATATGCTCTTTCCCAATATTTATGATTTCTATTATATTGCCGGAAAGTCTGTCTTTTATCTCCGAAATCATTATGCGGGAAAGAGGTATCAGTCTTATTCTGGACGTTTCAATACGGTTTCTGTTCTTTTCGATGATTATCCTTGAAATATCAGTAATTTCAGAACTCACCTCAATAAGGTGGTTTTCCGCCCCGGCTACACAATCGATAAGAAAATCGGCCACTGCAGTTGGTGTCTTTAGTGCCCTGTTTGCTACCATATCGGTGACAGACATATCCTTATCATGGCCTATGCCGGTTATAACAGGTAAAGGGAACTGGGTAACATGATAGGCAATGTTGTAACTGTCGAACCAGCTGAGATCAGACTGGGAGCCTCCACCTCTTATAATTACTACAAGATCGAATAAATCGGAATTTAATGCAATCTTATCAAGAGCACTTATTACCCCCTGTTCGGTTTCTGTCCCCTGCATTGCGGTTTCGATCAATGCAGTATAAAAAATATATCCGGAACTATTTCCGGTCAGTTGATTGATAAAATCAGAATATCCTGCTGCATTCTTTGAAGAAATAATCGCAATTCTTTGAGGAACAGCAGGAAAGTCAATTTCCTTATTCATTGAAAATACCCCTTCCTCCTCAAGCTTTTTTATAACCAGCTGACGTTTCATTGCCATTTCGCCGATTGTGAATGCAGGATCGATATCGGTGATTACCAGGCTCAATCCATATAACTCATGATATTCAATTTTTGTTTTAACCAGTATCTTAAGTCCCTCCATTAGCGATTCTCCGGTAATATTTTCAAAAAATGACTTAAGGAATCTGTAACGGTTGCTCCAGATTATTGCTTTTGCCCGTGCCCTGACATTCTTCTCGTCGGGATATTTTTCAATTAGTTCAAGGTAACAATGGCCGGCATAGTTTTCCTTAATCTCTGAGATTTCAGCAATTACCCAATACATATCAGGTAAAGCCAGATATAAAGAATCTCTTATGATCAACTGTAATTCCGTTAAAGACAGTTTTTCAGTCATGATCAGTTCCTTTCAGGTTAAAAGATTGAAAGCCTTCATTACCTTATAACTCCGGTTTTTTCCGGATCGGCAATTTTTCCCTTGTTTTTCTCAAGGAAGTCCAAATAGTCAGATTCATCAATATCCAACTGGCGGTCTTTTGTAACTCCTGCCAGGTATTCTAACTTATATTTCAGGATTCCGTCATTATTATAGATATGCCAGAGTCCATCCCTTGCATCATTTTTATATTGTCCTGAAAATTCAATCTGCCCATTTTCAAACCAGACCTCAAACCTGCCATTAATTTTGCCGTTCAGATAATTTGATTTCAGGCAGATGGCACCATTGGGATAGTATTGGATCCATTCCCCCTGTTTGATATCATTGATATAAGTGAGTCTTTCGGCAACTGTACTGTCGGGATAGAATTTCATTGACGGACCATTTTTGAGATTCCCGGAGTAATGTTCCTCACAGATAAGGTACCCGTTAATGGATATGGAAAAGAATTGCCATTTCCCCTCTTTCATCTGGTTGACGTATTTGCCTTTTGAGGAGATATAGCCATTCGGGTGATAAATACCTGCTACTGCCTCAGTGCCATTATCATTATATATCAGTAAGGACTTTAAAGTATTATTCTCATAATATCTTCTGAGCTCACCAACAGGATGATTGTCCTTAAAAACCCCATCATACATAACAGATTTATTGGGATATTTTTTAATCCAATGTCCCTGTTTCCTTCCCTGCTGATCAGTTTTATTAATTTCTGTTTCAGTCTGGCATGTAGCCGTAGCTGAAATGGCTAACAGAGAGGCTATTGTAATTATTTTCAGATTCATATTAAGGAAACGCGAAATTTTATATAAAAGTACAAAAAATTATCCCGCAGATCATAAAAAACTGTAATACAGGATCAGAATAAAACGTAAAAAAAAAGGCTGAAATATCTTCAGCCTCACTTTATTAAAATCTTGTACTAAGTTTTATATTATTTTACCTCTTCAAAGTCAACATCGGTTACCTCTTCACTACCCGACTTGGTGTTGTTACCCCCGGGTTGTTCAGAACCGGGTTGTGATGTAGGCTGACCGGTGTTCTGTGCAGTTTTGTACATCTCTTCCGAAGCAACCTGCCATACTGAATTCAATTCAGCCAAAGCTTTGTCGATCGCCTCAACATCTTGCGATTTGTGAGCTTCCTTAAGCTTTGCGAGAGCATCTTCAATAGCCGGCTTTTTATCTGCAGGAAGTTTGTCGCCGAATTCCTTAAGCTGTTTTTCGGTTGTAAAGATCATACTGTCGGCAGTATTGATCTTCTCGACTTTTTCTTTTGCCTTATTGTCGGCCTCAGCGTTGGTCTTGGCTTCTTCTCTCATTCTTCTTATCTCATCATCACTTAATCCGGAAGATGCTTCAATCCTTATTCTCTGTTCTTTGCCGGTACCTCTGTCTTTTGCTGAAGCATGTAAAATACCGTTTGCATCGATATCAAAACTTACTTCAATCTGAGGAATACCTCGTGGGGAGGGTGGAATACCATCAAGATGGAATCGTCCGATAGTTTTATTACCAGTTGCCATCGGTCTTTCTCCCTGGAGAACATGGATCTCAACAGAAGGCTGGTTATCGGCAGCCGTGGTAAACACCTCTGTTTTCTTGGTAGGAATGGTAGTATTTGACTCAATAAGTTTAGTCATAACTCCACCCATTGTTTCGATACCCAGCGACAATGGTGTAACATCAAGAAGGAGAACATCTTTCACCTCTCCGGTAAGTACACCTCCCTGAATTGCGGCTCCGACTGCCACAACTTCATCGGGGTTAACTCCTTTTGAAGGCACACGTCCAAAGAATTTTTCAACAAGCTGTTGTATCGCAGGTGTACGAGTAGAACCGCCAACAAGCAGAACCTCATCGATTTCAGACACAGCAAGACCTGAATCCTTAAGAGCGATCCTGCACGGCTCAATACAAGCCTGAATCAGTTTATCACAAATCTTTTCAAAATTGGCACGTGTAAGTGTTTTTACAAGATGCTTTGGAATTCCATCAACAGGCATAATGTAAGGGAGATTAATCTCCGTTGTTGTTGCACTGGAAAGTTCAATTTTGGCTTTTTCAGCAGCTTCTTTCAGACGCTGTAATGCCATCGGATCTTTTCTGAGATCAACACCTTCTTCTTTAAGAAACTCTTCTGCCATCCAGTCAATTATCATATGATCAAAGTCATCACCACCAAGATGGGTATCCCCGTTAGTAGATTTAACTTCAAAGACACCATCGCCAAGTTCAAGAATCGAAATATCGAATGTTCCGCCACCAAGGTCAAATACAGCTATTTTAAGGTCCTTTGACTTTTTATCGAGACCATAAGCCAGGGCAGCAGCAGTAGGCTCATTAATGATCCTTTTAACATTCAACCCTGCAATCTCACCTGCCTCTTTTGTTGCCTGACGCTGCGAATCGCTGAAATATGCCGGAACTGTTATAACTGCATCAGTAACCTCCTGTCCCAGATAATCTTCGGCAGTCTTCTTCATCTTCTGAAGAACCATTGCAGAGATCTCCTGAGGAGAATACATGCGGTTATCAATTTTCACCCTCGGAGTATTATTATCACCTTTAACAACGGTGTAGGTTACCCTTTTTATCTCTTTTGTAACCTTATCATAAGTCTCCCCCATAAATCTTTTAATCGAGTAAATGGTTTTTTTTGCATTGATAATTGCCTGTCGTTTGGCAGGGTCGCCTACTTTACGTTCTCCATTCTCCACAAAAGCAACTATGGAAGGGGTGGTTCTTTTACCCTCACTGTTAGGGATCACAACAGGCTCATTGCCTTCCATTACTGCAACGCATGAATTTGTAGTTCCCAGATCGATACCAATTATTTTTCCCATTTTATATTAATTTAAAAAAATCAATTTGATATTATGATTAAGCAATGATTATGCCATTAAAATTATTTCTTGTTTTTATGTAAATATGGCACCATAGAAGATATTTTTGTGAGTTACAAGAGGTTCCTTAACAGGCTTTTCTGTCGGGAATTTTACCCCCCTGCCCCCCTGAAGGGGGGTTATAACTGACATATAGTTAATTAGTTATTGGCAAGTCCCTTTTAGGGAATTTAGGGGTTTTAACGAAACATGCAGAAAATTAACTCCCTTTAAGACTCCGATGTGACAAAACGACAGGGAGAGTGATAAGTGCTGCCAAATTAAAAAGATGTAATTATCAGGATGTATCATCCGATACAAATCTGTAACTTTGGCAACTGTAATTAACACATTTATAATTATGTCGATACATAAATCTGTTAAAAGGGTTACTACTCATGTTTTGAATGAGATGAAGCTCAAAGGTGAGAAGATTGCAATGCTGACTGCTTACGACTATTCCATTGCAAAGATTCTTGATGAAGCAGAAATAGATGTTATTCTGGTAGGAGACTCTGCCTCAAACGTAATGGCAGGCTATGATACTACACTGCCGATTACACTCGATAATATGATTTATCATGCTGCTTCTGTTGTAAGAGCTGTTAAGAGAGCCCTTGTTGTGGTGGATCTTCCTTTTGGAACATATCAGGGCAACTCAAAAGAAGCTCTGGCTTCATCGATAAGGATCATGAAAGAGACAGGGGCGCATGCTGTTAAGCTTGAAGGTGGATTTCAGGTAGTTGAATCTATTGAAAGGATATTATCAGCCGGAATTCCAGTAATGGGACATCTTGGTCTGATACCTCAGGCTATTCATAAGTTCGGAACTTATGTAGTCAGGGCCAGGGAAGAAGAGGAGGCCCGCCGGCTGATGGAGGATGCCAGGTTACTTGAAGAGACCGGTTGTTTTGCGATAGTACTCGAAAAAATACCGGCTAAGCTGGCGGAAGAGGTCACAAATAGTCTGAAAATACCGTTAATAGGTATTGGTGCAGGCGGAAAGACTGATGGACAGGTGTTGGTTCTTCATGATATGCTGGGTATTACACAAGAATTTTCTCCGCGATTCCTTCGAAGGTATCATAATCTTCATGCAGAGATTAAAGGTGCTGTACAGGCTTACATTACCGATGTAAGATCACAGGACTTCCCGAACGAAAAGGAGCAGTACTAATTGAATCTGAAATGGCTGAAATACTTTACGAAGACAATCATATTATCGCTGTTTATAAAAGATCTTCTGATCTGGCGCAGGGTGATAAAACAGGAGATATCTCCCTGGATACTGAAGTAAAAAAATACCTTGGAGAGAAGTATAAAAAACCCGGTGAAGTTTTTCTGGGAGTTATTCACAGGCTCGACCGTCCGGTAAGCGGGGTCATTTTGTATGCACGTACATCAAAAGCCCTCGAAAGGCTTAATGAGATGTTCAGAATGAAGCAGGTTAAAAAGACATATCTCGCTATTGTAAAGGAGAGACCTCCTGAAGATGAGGCTACAATTACCCACTTTCTTAAAAAAAATGAGGCGCAAAACAAAAGTTATATTTATGATACTGAGGTTAAAGGGTCAAAAGAGGCGAGTTTAACCTATAGATTGAAAGGAAGATCTGAAAGGTTCTATCTGCTTGAAATTGAGCTTCATTCCGGCAGACACCACCAGATACGGGCACAACTGGCAAAAATCGGATGTCCCATAAAAGGAGACCTGAAATATGGTTTTCCCCGGTCAAACGAAGATGGAGGCATAAACCTTTTAGCACGCAGGCTGGAGTTTATTCATCCTGTCAAAAAAGAACCGGTTTCGATTACTGCCCATTTTCCTGAAGGCGATATCTGGTCGGTTTTTATGGATTCTATTGCATAAAAAAAATGAGCCGGAAAACCTGATAAAAAATTCAAAATTACTTTAACGCCAACAACTTGCAGTTAATATTAGGTTAATTAGAGTTAATGAAAAGTTAAATACTGCCTGAGTGACGACTTAATAATTTAATTTTGTATCATGAACAGGATGAAATTCACCGGCCTAATCATTATGATGCTGTTATCTATTATCGGCATTATCTGGGTTCAGACCGTGTGGATTCGGAACGCAGTAGGCATAAGGAATGAAAATTTCAACAACGCAGTAATTGTCAGTCTTAATAATGCTGCAAATGCCATTGAATCTTCAAGGAAGATGAATTTCTTTAATAATTTTATCCTTGACAACTCCCTTTCATTCAATGACTCATCCGGCGATATTACCAGCTATATGAGCATTGGAAGTTATTCTTCAGAACCCGGAAATAAATTCAGTGTCAGGATTACCAATCAGTCAGTATCCGGCAGTTTTGATACCGGAAAGGTGACAACAGCAAACAAGTCTTTTGTTTTTACAGGCGATACTTCCATTGTTTCTGACTCCGTGACTTTTATCGCCGCTGCCCCTGATGAATCGGGCAAAATGAGTATTGTGAGGAGAGGTGAAGGTTCGAATACAAATTCAAGGGCTGTATATATACGGCAAAATAAATTTCTCGACTGGGTGAAAAAAAGATCAAACGAATTTCAGAACATGAGCGACCAGATGATATCGGAGATTTATCAGTGGGAAAAGACTCTTGAGCTTGATAATAAGGAAATTGAATATACACTTAATCGGTCGCTGGCATTTGCGGGAGTACAGACTTCATATGAATATGCAATAATCAAAGACGGAATAGTTCAGGATGGGACAATTAAAAAATTGCAAAAAAATGATTTTCTGAAGAGCAATTATATGGTCAGGTTATTTCCCGATAATATTATAAGACAGGACCTTATTCTGTCAGTAATTTTTCCTGAGCGCGCCAATTATGTGCTCGGATCAATGGCCTGGATTCTTGGAGGCTCGATGCTCTTCTCACTATTCATTCTGGCGACTTTTGCACTTAGTCTGTATTTTATTATCAGGCAAAAGAAGATTTCGGAGATGAAATCAGATTTCATTAACAACATGACGCACGAGTTTAAGACCCCGATTGCCACAATTTCGCTTGCTGCAGATACTATAACCAATCCTAAAGTTATTAAAGATGAGGTCAGTATCAGGCATTTCATCAGCATGATCAAAAAAGAAAACAGCCGGATGAATAAAAAAGTTGAAACAATCCTGCAGATAGCTTCGCTCGATAAAAAGGAGATTGAATTCAGATTTGAAAATGTCTCAATGCATTCAATTATTGAACATGCAATTGATACCATTGATATACAGGTTCAGCAACGAAACGGAAAAATCAATCTTAATTTGGAAGCCTCTGAACCTGTGGTTTATGGCGATAGTGAGCACCTGACAAATCTTGTTAATAACCTTCTTGACAACTCAATAAAGTATTCACCTGAATCACCGGAAATAACGGTTAAAACAAAAAACAGCGAAAAAGGATTAATTTTATCTGTTGAGGATAAAGGTATCGGGATGACAAAAGCAGTTCAGAGCAAAATATTTGAAAGGTTCTACCGGCAGAGTTCCGGTAACGTGCATGATGTTAAGGGATTCGGCCTCGGCTTAAATTATGCACGGGCTATTATTGATGCCCATAGGGGCAATATTACTGTTTTCAGCGAACCCGGTAAGGGAAGCCGGTTCGATATATTTTTACCATTTAACTGGGAGAACTAAAAATGAGCAATAAACCCGTTAAGATTTTTCTTGTTGAGGATGACCTGAGCTTTGGATCGGTTCTGAAGTCATACCTCGAAATAAACGACTACTCTGTTGAGTGGGTTGACGATGGCAAATATGCTCTTGATCATTTCAGAAGAGGGCTCTTTAATATCTGCATTCTCGATATTATGCTTCCGCATGTTGACGGATTTACAATTGCGAATGAGATAAGGCAGATAAACAATGAGGTCCCGATCATTTTCCTTACAGCAAAAAAACTGAAAGAAGATGTTCTTAAAGGCTATGGAGTAGGAGGGGATGATTATATTACTAAACCATTTGATACTGATATACTTCTGGCAAAGATAAAAGCAATACTTTCCAGACGCGATTTTCAAAACGGTACAAAAGATATCTATGAGATCGGAAAGTTTGTTTTCAACTCCAAACTGAGGACACTTACTTTTGGAGATGATGAAAAGAAACTCTCACCGAAAGAGTCACAGTTGCTTGAATTACTTGCAATTAATCCGAATGCATTGATCAGCAGGGAGGTGGCTCTGAAAAAGATATGGGGATCTGATGACTATTTTACGGCCAGGAGCATGGATGTTTATATAACGAAATTAAGAAAGTTTTTATCGGACGATAAGGCTCTGAATATTAAAAATATCCATGGAGCAGGCTTCCAGTTGATTGTCAGGGAAGATTGACCTTCATATTCTTTTTATTGAACTGCAATGGAAGAAGGCTGCTTATACTGTCAATAACCATTGTTTTGTTTTTCCCCGAGAGAATTATCCTTATCTGATTTCCGGTTCTTGACTCCTCTTCAGCAATTACCTGGCGGCAATTTCCGCATGGAGGAACCGGTTCGTTGGTCAGACCATCTTCTGTCATGGCCGCAATAGCAATCGCTACGGGTTTATCATTATGATGATTTGATACGGAGTTGGAAAAAGCGCTTCTCTCCGCGCATATACCTGAGGGGTATGCAGTATTTTCAACATTTGTTCCACAAACTATTATCCCGCTCTCAAGCCTTACTGCTGCTCCGACTTTGAATTTTGAATAGGGAGCATAAGCATTTATAGCTGTTTCTCTTGCAGCGAAAACAAGTTTCAGATCATCAGTATTTAACTCTTCAGGTTTTTCAAATTCTTTGTATGAAAATGAAATATTATTTGTTCTTATCATAACACTCTTATTCAAGATAAAGGTAGTAATTATTGATTATAAATGAGATTTCTTTTTATGATTAGATGCTTTCTGGTATTTAGCGTATTAAAGTTAGGCACTCTAGGCACTTATTTTTTCCTATTTTTGTCATAAACATAATTGAAATGCCCAACAGGTTACTTTTGATTCTTCAACTGGCTTTAATTTCAGGTCTGTTTTCATGCACAGCATATAAACCGGTTGTTTCAACCTCCGGTTCAGGCTTATCGGCAGAGGATTATATAACTACTTATAAAGATCTTGCTGTCAGTGAGATGAAGAGAACAGGGATTCCTGCCAGCATTACACTTGCCCAGGGGATGATTGAATCGGACTTCGGGCGAAGCCGTCTGGCAAATGAAGCAAATAACCATTTTGGCATTAAATGTCACGATGACTGGACCGGACCTACGATCAGGCATAATGATGACAGAAGAAACGAATGTTTCAGGAAATACCGTAAACCGGAGGAGTCGTTTTATGATCATTCCGATTTTTTGAAATCAGGATCGCGCTATAGTTTCCTTTTTGATAATAACCCTACGGATTATAAGGCATGGGCCAGGGGACTGAAGAAAGCCGGGTATGCCACAAACCCCGATTATGCAAATATGCTGATCAGAAAAATTGAAGAGAATAACCTATGGTATTTCGATCGCGGGTACAAATCCACCAGCCTTCCTCCACAAACAACAGTTCCTGTGCAAGAGTCTGTTCCTGTTCAGAATACGAATAGTAATGAGAAGCCTGTGACTCTTGCAAATGGGAACACCGCAGTTCGGGCACGTGTTCCGAGAGTTATGGAAAATAACAGGATACAATATATAATTGTCAAAGACGGAGATACCAGAGAGAAACTTGAAAAGGAGTTCCAGCTGCTGAAATGGGAATTGCCAAAATATAATGATCTCAACAGTGATTTTCCACTCGTCCCAGGACAGATACTATATCTTCAACATAAAAGGGAAAAGGCCGAACCAGGTAAAGAATACCATAATAGTGTAGAAGGAGATACAATGTACTTGATTTCACAGCGTTATGGGATAAAACTGAAAAGTCTTTATGAGATGAACAGGATGTCAGAGGGGACCGAGCCTGAAGCCGGCAGAAAGATCTGGTTAAGAAGTATTAAACCTGTGTACCAGCCGGAATAGCAAAATCGGTTATTCTGAATCCTCTGAGGAATTCGACAGTATTCATCCTGGTCTTTCCTTCAAGTTGCAGACTGTCGATACTTATAAATCCATCCTTACAGGCAACCCTTATAAAATGTTTCCCGTCGGAGATTATCAGTCCGGGTTTAAACATGTGTTTCTCAATTTCAGGTTGGCTTTCGAAGACTTTAAATGAATGGGTTGATGAATCGTTTTTGAAGAATGATCTTGCGCATGGGTAGGGGGCAAGACCCCTGATGAAGTTGTGAATTTTTACAGGGTCATTATTCCAGTCTATAATACAGTCATTCGGGTGGATCTTGGGAGCCTGCTTAGGCGATTCTCCTGGTTTCAAAAGAACTGTCTGAGGTATAGGTCTGATCGTGTTTTCAGCAATATCAGCAAGTGTTTTAATAACAAGCCTGGCTCCATGTTTCATAAGACGGTCGTGAAGATCTCCGGCATTTTCAAAAGGAAATATATGTACCTCTTCCCTGTCCAGAATGTTCCCGGTATCTATTTTTTCATCAATGAAGAATGTTGTCACTCCTGTCATGGTCTCTCCATTGATGATAGCATGGTTTATAGGAGCAGCTCCACGGTAGTTTGGCAGTAGTGACGCATGAAGATTAATTGTACCGATTGCAGGGAGTTTCCATACAACTTCAGGGAGCATTCTGAAGGCGACAACAATAAACAGGTCGGCATTAAGCTTTTTCAGTTCGGAAATAAATTCTGCATCTTTCAGGTTGTCTGGTTGCAAGATAGGCAGGCAACTGAATTCAGCAAATTTTTTAACAGGGGATTTACTTATTTTTCTGCCTCTTCCTGAGGGTTTGTCGGGGGCAGTTACAACACCGATGACATTAAAACCATTCATAAGCAGTGAGCCAAGTGTTGCCACCGCAAACTCAGGTGTCCCCATAAATACTATCCTGAGATTCTTCATAAATGGTATGTTATCATATAAACCTGATAAAAATATCAATCCTTAACAATATTTTTATAGCATGTAAGGTTATGCCCCATTTTATTTGCCTTAGTCTCGAGATAAAATTTATTATGGGGATTTGGTTCAATTACAAGAGGGATTGTTTCAACAATTTTAATCCCGTAACCTTCCAATCCTGCTCTTTTAACAGGGTTATTGGAAATCAAACGCACTTTCCCAAGGCCAAGTTCCCGCATAATGCTGGCGCCTACACCATAATCTCTTTCATCTTCACCGAATCCAAGTTTCAGGTTAGCCTGCACTGTGTCCATCCCTTCATCCTGAAGCCTGTAGGCTCTTATCTTGTTCAGAAGACCAATTCCTCTTCCTTCCTGACTTAGATAAATGACTACCCCTTTTCCCTCAGCTTCAACCATCTCCATAGCTCTTTTTAACTGAGAACCACAGTCGCATCTCATTGAACCGAAAATATCACCTGTGAAGCAGGAGGAATGAAGTCTGACCAGAACCGGTTCGTCCTTTGTCCATGCACCTTTTACGAGTGCTGCATGCTCGAGGCCATTACTTGTCTGACGGAAAGGAATAAACTCAAAATCGCCTTTACTGGTTGGTAGTTTGACCCTTTCTCCCTTCTCTATAATAGAATCTCTTTCAAGAGTATATGTGATAAGGTCTTTAATAGCAACTATCTTGATTCCAAACTTTTTACTGATCTTTCCCAGATCCTCTAACCTTGCCATTGACCCATCATCATTCATTATCTCAACGAGGGCGCCTCCTGACCGGAGACCGGCAAAACGTGTGAGATCAACAACAGCCTCAGTATGGCCAGCCCTTCTAAGTACCCCTTTTGCTTTTGCTTTCAGGGGAAATATATGTCCGGGTCGTCCCAGGTCAGATGGTTTTGTTGCCGGATCAACAAGTGCCTTAATTGTGAGGGACCTGTCTTTGGCTGATACTCCTGTAGTCGTTTCTTCGTTCAGTAAATCGACGGAGACAGTAAACTGTGTTTCGTGGAGTGAGGTATTTGTCCCTACCATTAAATTCAGATCAAGCTCTTCGCATCTCTCTTCCGGCAGTGCCACACAGATGAGTCCGCGGCCATGTTTGGCCATGAAATTGACGATTTCGGGAGTTATGAGCTCAGCAGAACAGATGAAATCACCTTCATTCTCGCGATCTTCATCATCAACAACAATTAAAAGTTTTCCCCTCTTAATATCTTCAATTGCCTCGTCGATAGTATTTAGTTTAATATCATTCATTTTAACAAAATAATTAGTCCGATGCAGAATCCCTGCGTTTATCGTTCATGCTAATCCTGTATAAATAGTCCCATATCTTTCTGAAGAACGAAAGATATGTGTCAATGTTCATTATCACAGAATCTGTAGTAGCTTTATATGTAAGGTAAATACCGATTGGTAATAAGATATATGAGGCTGCCCACATCCCTGCAAATGAACCAATAACATCCTCTTCCACCAGTTTCTGTCCCGAAATGGAAATGACATAATAGATAACAAAAAAGAAGATCGAAATCACAGCCGGAGTACCAAGCCCTCCTTTTCTGATGATGGCACCAAGAGGGGCTCCTATGAAGAAGAAAACAAGACATGCGAAAGACATAGTCAGTTTCTTGTTCCATTCCACTTCATATTTTTTGATGCCCTTGACTTCATAATGGAGCGATTCATTTTTCTCGGCCAGGAAACTGTTTCCATCTTTAAGGTTTTCAATAGCTTTTACCAGCACTGTTCTTTTTTCAAATATTGTAAGAGAATCAAACAGGACTTTCGTGTTAAATTCCTTAAATTTTTTTAAAGTGT
>Ga0265292_1002324_pt1 | contig 13443 bp, 14 predicted proteins | sample Munlanlewell296A_FD_189080 | JGI IMG/M metagenome (GOLD analysis project Ga0265292, IMG submission 189080) | Leachate microbial communities from a municipal landfill in Southern Ontario, Canada - Leachate well 296A | ecosystem: Engineered > Solid waste > Landfill > Unclassified | place: Canada...
TTCCTTAGATCCTTTGATACTTTGTTATATGGTGTAGACATATTCTTTGGCAATGTTACTAATATATACGACTATTATATTACTAATCTTCCCGGAAAATGTGTCTTAATTTTGGGGTACCTGTCAAAATGGACTCGGAAAATGGAAACAAATATTTTGGGGATTAGGATTTCCATTTTCCTCGGCTGTACCTTTTGGCGAGATTCCGAATTCTGCCCGCAGGAGGGGTTTGGGGAGGAATGCGGGCGTATTAAATGCTTACTCCTAAAATTTCCAATTTATCTTTAACTTTTTCCCATTTTGGAAATTTTTTATTGAACAACTCAAAAAACCTTTTGTCATGATTTTTGTATTTTAAATGACAAAGCTCATGAACGATTACATAATCAATGCATTCTTTGGGTGTGCTAATGAGCTTTGGATTGAGAAAAATTTTGTCTTTATTCAAAAAACTACCCCAGCGTTTTTTCATTTCTCGTATTTTCAAAACTGGATTATTTTTGTAATCAAATTTATCCAACATAGCAGAAAATCTTTCTTGAAAGATTTTCTGCATTTTTTCTAAAAACCAAACATCAATCAATTTTTTATTGTAATTGCCATTTGATACTAATTTAGTCGAAGACACCATTAATTTGCCTTTTGTAAGGGTGACCAAATCTTCCTTGCCGTGTTTAACGACAAGTTTGTATTGTCTTCCAAGATATAGATATCCCTCGCCAGAAATATATTCTTTTTCGTATATATTTCTTTGATATTTCTTGAAAAAAGAAAGTTGTTTTTCTAGCCAAAACCATTTTCTTTTCAAGAATTCCTCTATCCTTTTATCATCAGCATTATGTGGACATTTAAGAATAATTTTTAAATCGGGAACGACCGTCAAAGAAAGAGTTTTTCTGTCTTGTTTGATAAGATGATATTCATATATGAATGTTCCAAAGACAAATTTTTTCATATTATAAAAATAGCTCAAAGTTATTTTCAGCTAAAAGCATAATGGTATCAATAATTGATTTAATAAAATCACTATCAAGATCTATTCCTTTTTCTCCTTTTACTACATCATATAAATAATCGTCAATTGTGTTTCTAATTTTTCTTTTAACGTCCATATTTTTCTGCCAGTCAATTATTGCCCCCTGTTTAAGTATAGAAAAGATGTCTAGGACAATTGAGACATATACCTCATTTTTGACCCCTAAACCCTCAAATTGGACTTTTAAATTACGATAAAAGACATCTGAGCCATTTAGCCCTTTTATCTCCTTTGGCAAATCATCTCCTTTCTTATTAAGCACATCATCACTAATGAGCCTCATTTGCTTTAGAGCTTCAATATCAGCTAATTTTCCTAACCTCATTTTTTCTATGATTTCCTCTATTTTCTTTGAAAATCTTTCAAAAAATTCTGGATCTTTATTCATTTGTTCGCTAATAGTCCTTTGCGTTTGAGACGCTATCGCTTCCGCTTTTGATTTATCAGAACCAAGATTTTCAACAGCTTCTTTGAATTGCTCCCTGTCTGTAATATTTACTTGTTTTGTGAGTAATTCAACTCCTTTGGCATCAACATATTTATCAAGAATTTTAATTAATGATTCTTTATATTCCGACAAATCAACTCTTTCTCTATAGAGAAGACTGGCTGATTTTCGGATTTCCATAAATTTCTTTAAATCTTTTTTATACATTCCTATCTTATCTTTGAATTCATGAACAAAATCTTGCAAAATAAAACATTCATTTAAGTTTCTTATAAAATCATTTAAGCTTTTATAAAACATTTCTCTTTTTGCCTCATCCTTAAGAAATTGCAAATAAACTTCGTCGTCAGACGAATTTTTTATTTCATTAAATAAGTCATGAATCAAACCATAACTTTGCTCCAATTCATTTATTTTCTCTGATACATCAATTAGACTTCCCTTAACATCGTTTTCGTCATAATTACCGAAAAGCTTCATTGCTGTATCTATGTTTTTGGCATTTTCTGAATAGTCAATAATATATCCAGCTGTCTTTGGTAGTTTATTATTTTCAAAAAGTCTATTTACACGAGCAATTGCTTGAAGTAGTCCATGGTCATGTAGATCTTTAGAAAGATACAAGACAGTATTTCTCGGAGCATCAAAGCCCGTCAAGAGTTTATTTACCACAATAATTATTTCAACCCCGCTTTCGCCATGTTTGAAACTTTCAATAACATCTTTTTCGTATTTCGTAATGCTACTATGATTTTTACGAATTTTATCTAAATACTTCACTACTTCTATTTTATGAGTATTGTCTTCATCTCCGTCATCATGCTCGTCAGAAATAACCACAGCCGTATTTATATTTCCACGCTTTTCAAAAAAGTTTTGGAATAAAATTGCCGCATATTTTGACGGAGCTACAATTTGGGCTTTTAATCCTGTGTCTTTAAAATGCTCCGTGAAATGCTTTTCTATATCTCTAGCAATTTCTTCTATTATTTGTGGGTTATTTTTAATAATATTTTCTGTAATTTGTTTTTGGAGTTTTATTTTATGCTCATTACTTACTGTATTTTCGTTGTATTTCTTACTCATATCTTCAGATACACGGTCAATATGCCTGTCTACTTGTTCTTTATTTTGTATTGGCTCAACATATCTTCCTTCATAGATAAGAGGCAAAATAATTTTATCAGCAAGAGCATCATCTATCGTATATTTATCAATATATCCGCCGAATTTTCTCCAACTTTCTCCCTCACTTCTCATTAACGGTGTTCCTGTAAATCCGATATAACAAGCATTGGGAATAATCCTATTCATTTCAAAATTTGCCATACCGCTTTGACTTCTGTGAGCTTCGTCAATTAAAACAAAAATATTATTATCTTTATCTACAAAATTGGCATATTTTTTACTTGCTGATTCAAATTTATCAATAATTGTAGTAATAACGCCTAAATTCTTTTCTTTAATTAAATTGAGTAAATGTTGCCCGCTTGTAGCCTGCACTACTTCCTTTTTTAAATTACAATTTTTGAAAGTATCTCTAATTTGTCTGTCTAGGTCGCGTCTGTCTGTGACAATAATAACTCTAGGATTAATAATTTTCGGGTCTTCAATAAGAGCTTTTACAAACATAACCATAGTAAGAGATTTACCAGAACCTTGAGTATGCCAAACAAGCCCACCCTTTCGGCGAGTAATATCTTCATTTACAATTTCTTCTTCTTCAATTCTCTTGAGCATCTTATGAATAGCAAAATATTGCTGATAGCGAGAAATTTTCTTTACTCCCGCATCAAAAAGAATATGATTTTTAGTTAAATCTAAAAGTCTTGTTGGCTCAAATAAAGAAATAATACCCCTGTCTTGCCCTGTAATAACTCTGTCCATTTTTTGTGTATGTCCTTTTGTCCACCCGTTAAGATCTGTTAGTATTTGAGAATAGATATCTTTATCAATAGGTTTAGACATTATTTCTTTAATCTGAGCGTCTATTTCTTTTATGTCTTTACCTTTTTCTTTCCAAACAGCAAAAAATTTATTTAATGTGCCAGTCGTTCCATATTGTAATTCGCTTGCATTGGTCGCAACTAGAAGCTGAGCATAAGTATATAGTTTAGGGCAATACTCAGGGCTTTGCTTTTTAATCAAATCACCGATAGCTTCCTTAATTGAAACACTTTTTTTCTTATTCTCAATAATTGCAAAAGGAATGCCATTTATAAAACAAACAATATCGGGGCGAATATTTTGCTTTCCGCTTGCTGTAAATTCTGCCGTAACATGAAAATCATTATTTTTAATATTTTTAAAATCTATAAATCTAAAATTTTTAGAAATCGGCTTGCCGTCGTGGTTTACTTTGATAGTTTTACCGCCACTTGTCGGCATAATCATATTGTAGATATTTTGAGCTGTATCAATTAGCCCTTCATATTGAATATGCTCTATTTCGTCTATAACATCCCTCACATCCTTCTCACTGAATTTATATTTAACATCATCAACATCATAACCATTTATTTCCATCAATTTTTTAACCGCAATATCGGAAAGTATAAAGTTTGTTGTATCTCCTCCACGCTGTCGCAACGCTTCATCCGCCGAGATATATTTATATCCCATATTTAACAACAACTCTATAAATGGGAGCTGAGATTGTTTTGCTTCATCAAAATTTACTTTTTCTAACATATATTTATGATTTAACTGATAAATTTTCCGGAGTTCGAATCGCCCCAGTGATTAAATTGTTTAATAAATACTTTTTCTGCTCTTTAATTATTGAAAGTTTCTTCTGCAATCCTATAATTTCCTCATCCGCCTTAGTCAAAATCTCTGCGATAGCATTTTGTTCTTTGGTAGAAGGAAGTTCTATTTTTAATTTGGAAAAGAATTTTTTATCAAGATGTTTAATTCCAGAACCAGTAAAACCTTCGTGATTAATAAGTGATTCCAATCTTTTTAAATTATAAAATAAAAATTTACAGTTTTGTTTTGTTGTAAAGACAAGACAGTCAGACATTACAGCGAATTTGCCAACATAATAATCAAAATAAGCAACACCCCCAGTATTAGCAATTAACATTTCTCCATCAAAATCAAAATCATTAATATATTGATCAAACCCCTTCGAAGAATTATTAAAAAATGGATATTTACCTTTATCTAAAGAAGTCGAGGATTGTCTACTGGTTTTTTCTTGTTTAATAATCAAATTACCTAATTTCTCTGCTTCCCATTTATCCCTAAATCCATTCAATCGATTTTTGCCAGTCAATAAATCTTGCATCAAACCTTTTTTAATTTGTTTTTTAATTTCAATTTTTTTATTTAAATTTTCAATCACATTGTCCCAAGTTTCTAAAACAGAAACAATGCGATTTTGCTCGGAGAGAGAAGGAAGTAATAATTTTATTTTTTTAATGTCAGAACTATTTACTGCAGTAAAAGTAGACCCCTGTTCTAAAGTATTCCATTTATATTCAAAATAATTTAAAAAATGCCAGATAAAAGGTTTATATTTAGATTCAATAGCGCAAACACCTCTACCTATACAAATTTTATCATGGGCTATTCCAATCGCTCCAACTGGTGCCCTAACAGTCAAAATTAATTCGCCCTTTTCTGCTGTTTTGGTAATTTCATTTGTCCAAATATTACCAACAGTTTTCTTATTTTTTATATCATTATTTCCTTGTATCAAAGGAAGTCCCTTTTTAATTTCATTATAAGCAGAAGATAATGGGGATTGCCCCATTTTTATATTAGAAACATCACCAAGCTTTACTTGTTGCCATCCATTCGGGATATTTTTTTGTGGTTTGTCAGTTTTCATAAAATTATTCTTTAATTTGGAATATTTTCCAATCTGTAAAATCTTTATTAATTTCAATCTTGAAAGTTATAGAAAAATCATAATGAAATTCAGTTACAGAGTATACATATATATCATTTTCAGAAGATAAAAGCCCGATGCTATAAATTAAAGTAAAATTGTGTCTTCCTCGAATAGCCTCTCTTATTTTATTTCTATAAAATACACCAGCCCCATCAAAAAATACTATTAAATACTTATTTTGAGCATACTCAGCACCTCTTTCTATTTTAAGATTAATTACATCTATAATTCTTTGTTCTCCACTAGATAATTTTTTACCCTTAGGTATCTCTAAGGCAGAAACATGTTCTGTTTGAATTATTTGTCCTGTTTTTTTATCTATAATTAATCCATCACCTTTATCGTCCTCAGCAAAAGTAATTTCATCGCCATGGATTTTTCTTAAAACAACACAAAGCAACCAATTAGCCCAAGCTTCTCGTGGTCTTAAAGAAAAATTTTCAATATTACGTCCATCGTATAAAAATTTTGGATCTTTAACCATGGGCTCAAAATCCTTAAGAATTTTTTTAAAATCTTTTATCATTTGTGTATTTTTTTGTAATTGATTAGTTTTCATAATTATTTCAATAACAATACTATAAAAGATAAAATTTCAAACCCAATAACTAGAAGATTGTAAGAATTTTCAAAAAACTTACCCTCTGATCCTTTTTGTCCAGATTTTTTCCATGAACTAGGATAAATAGATTCCTTTAAATCTGTATAAACACCTTCGTCAAATAATCCAAAAGCGTCTTCAATTTTCGCTGTTGTTTGTCTCTGACTGTTAAAACCTTTCTCTAAATCCGTGAAATAAAATAAACGCAGAGTTACCCAGATAAGCATAAGAAGGGCTACTGAGTAAATTTTTTGTTCTATAGAAAAATAAATATCTGCTTGAAATAACCAACCACTAGCTCCCAATAGGATGCCCAAAGCCCAAATAGAAACAGTTTGAACTCTTTCTCTAATGGTATGAATTGATTTATACCTTTCGTCCAAGGCTTGTATCAAAATATTTACTTTTTGTTCATCATTTGTTTTCATAATTAATTTATTATATTATGCACATGTTCTAGGAAAATTCTGATTTCACTAGGATTTTTTTTCAACCACATTAAATCGTTTATTTCAGCATATTTATTATGCTCTTCCTCAGACATATCATTATATATTTTACGAATTACATTATTAACCATATCTTTATGGCTATATACCTTAAAATGCGGATCTGGGACATTCCAAACTAAACTCTCTAATAAAAATGATGGCATAACTTTCTCGCTTACTTTTTTATTATCTACTAGGTTGTTTCTACAATTTTTGAGTATTCTAACTGCAGCCTTGTATTTTTGATCAGTAGATTGATTTTTTGTTTCGCCATTTTTCTTGTGATGAATAGGAAAATTAATTACAGGATCATTACCAGAGTCCGTAAATAATTGAACCCCCTCTACTTCTATTCTGTAGGGATTTGATATAAACCTATTCAAAACAAAACATGGAACGACATCAGCGTTAACTCTTGATGCATTTCCATTTATTCTTATACATTTTTCTTTTCTTTCAACTGAAGTACCAAAATTCTCTCTTAGTAACACTTCCACTTCATTTTTAAAGTTAAAGAAAGTATAATCGTGGGGTATTTTGTTTTGCTCGTTATAAATTTTATCTTGTGGAGTTAAAAACTGCAAATCAGAATAGTATGCATCTTGGTAGCAAACCACAATGTCTACATCACTATCTTGTCTTACATTTGTGCTATTCGCATATGAACCCTGAAGAGACACTTTTACTTTTGTGCCAAAGTGGTCTTCTAAAACTTTTCTTATACTAGCAACAGTTCTTACGCATTTATCATTCTCCGTATCGGAAAGTGCGCGAGCCCAGTTTTGTATTTGTTGTTCTGTAAGTGCCATAAATTTATTTAACCCCTAATTCTTTTAATCCCGACTTTTTTATATAAAACTTTTTTAACCAAATAATCTGAGGGTTTTGAAAATAAATTAGACACATATTTAGCAGAGTTTACGCAAGAAAAAAGAAACAACAAAATTTCACCTAAAACTATAACAATCCAATTTATATAATCTGGTTTTATAGAACCAAACATTAAAAATAAACCAGAGAGAAAAAGAAAGTTAATTAATTCTCCAAAATATTCCATAGGTAAATTAATATTTGGATGTTTTTCATTGTCTATAACTCCTTTTAATTCTTTTATAAAAGGTAATTCTTGATATCTTCTAGAATATTCCATAACACTTTCATCGGAAAATTTATTTCTATTAATATATTCCATAATTAAATCAAATTGTTGATGAAATAGAATTTTTGAATCAGTAACCATTTTGTACATATAATTACCTTCATTATCTATGGATTCCCTTAAATAAAGAATTATTAAAATTACAGCAATCACAAGAATAATAATCCCTGAAAAATACAATGTGTTAGAATGAGAAATTTTTAAAAAATATGAGGAACCTATAATTGCCATTATCAAAACAACAAGAAATTTAAATAAATCTCTTCTTTGATCTTCAATTTGAACTCTTCGATCTGAAAGCCCTCTTTCTGTTCTCGTGTTTGCTTCAATTAAATCTTTGGCTAGACCTTGAAATAATTCTCTATTTTTATTTAAATCATCTTTCATATTATTATCTAACTCTTATTTTTTAATTTCGACCTTTAACCTTTAATTTTTATATATTTTACCTGTGGATAAACTTGTTGACTTTTAATCTACCTTTGCTAATATTTTAAGTACGAAGAGCCGGGGAGCGAGCGAAAGCAGCAAGCCGGCTTTTCTCCTTTATGGGAGAACTAAAAATGGAACTACTTCTTTAAAGAACTTATCTTTTGTTAAACATGCATCCTTTGGCACTTTGAAAAGTTTTTTATTTAAAAGACCCATAATCATTTTTTCATAGTCGTTCAGAATTTTTTTCTTACCAATATTTGATTGATATTTTATCTTCGCACCATATGCAAATATATCAGCGATTTGCTCTTCAATATCGTGATTTCTTTTTGTTACAAATGAAACCGAAGTAAGTGTATTTTGAACCTTATCATGACTGACTCCCATTTTGGGAATTCCAGCTCCAAGAAAGAAATTTAAGGAGTCTAAAAGATGTACATCCTTAGAAACAGAAGAAGATTCTATAATTATTTCACCCATAGAATCACTCGTAAGAAGAATAAGAAGAAAATTTCTTATTAAAAACGCTGTAGTATCTTTGTGTACTTTTATATCATCCCATCCAGCACCGCGAGCTTTTGCTTTATCTACAACAATAAAAAACATTTTAATTTTTGAATGGGAAAGAAAAGTTCCTAAATCGGAAATAAATTCTTTAAAAATTTTAGCATCTTTTAAAATTGCAAAATCATTTTCTTTTCTTCCTATTTCACGAGAATGAAATACAATATCTGTCCTCCCCCAATATTTAAACTTTATTTGATCGGCATAAACCTTTAAATCATCACAATCTTTTTTATTAATGGAACATCCAGACAAAATATATAGTTCAGAAGTTAAATCTTTTGGACTTGCAGTTCCCAATTCATCTATAAAAAGACGGTAATGTTCTTGAAATTGTGGTTGAAGTTTTTTTGCCATTTTAATATTTTATTTAACTCCTAATTCCTTTAAATATTCGGCCATTTGCTTTTCGAGTTTCTGAAGCTGTGGTTCTAATTCCGCAAGCTCTTTCAAATTTGCTTTTATATCCACAGGCTCTTCTTCTATAAAGGTATCTACATAGCGAGTGATATTAAGATTAAAATCATTTTCTTCAAGCTCTTTAAAGTTCACACTGCGAGCAAATTTTTCTACATCTTTGCGTTTCTTGTAAGTGGAATAAATCTTTTCAATGTTTTCTTCGGCGAGAATATTTTGAGCTTTATTAGCTTTAAATTCTTTCGAGGCTTCTATGAAGAAAATATCTTTTTTCTTTTCATTTGCTCCCCCTTTTTCTCGAGATCTATCTATTACAAGAACAGCAACAGGGATACCAGTCGTCTGGAATAATCCAGCTGGAAGTCCAATAACTGCATCAATAATATTTTCTTTAATTAATTGCTCGCGGATTTTACCCTCTGCACCAGAGCGAAAAAGCACACCATGAGGAACAATAACGGCAATGCGCCCAGTCTTGGGCTTGGCAGTTTCTACCATATGAGTAATGAATGCAAAATCACCTTTATCTTTTGGAGGAACTCCACGCCAAAATCTTTTATATTTATCAGCCTCAGCATGTTCAGCACCCCATTTTTTAAGCGAGAACGGTGGGTTGGCTACAATATTATCGAATTTCATTAAATGATCGTTTTCTACAAGTAAAGGATTATTAAGAGTATCACCCCATTCAAGACGAGCGGAATCTTTTCCATGAAGAAACATATTCATGCGAGCAAGCTGATATGTAGAACCTGTTGACTCTTGCCCATAAAGAGCATAATTTGTTGAACCTTGTTTTTCTACCTCTTCACCAGCGAGCAAAAGTAGCCCACCTGAACCGCAACAAGGGTCGCAAATACGAGCTCCAGGCTTTGGTTCAGCAAGTTTTGCAACTAAATGAGCAACATTTCTCACGGTGAAGAACTCCCCAGCTTTTTTACCAGCATCAGCACCAAAGCGCTCAATCATGTACATATAAGAATTCCCGATAATGTCATCGCCTGTATCTGATAAATCCATACCTGCAAAATCGTGAATTAAATGACGGAGCATTTTATTTCGCTCATTGAGTTTTCCGAGTGTTGATTCAGAGTTAAAATCTACACTAAATACACCCTCAAGCTTTTCTTTGTTTGCATCTTCTATCCGCTCAAGAGCTTTATTTATTTCTTCACCAACGTTATCTTGTTCTAGAACAGAATAGATGTAATCAAAGGAAGATTTTTTCGGAAGAAAAAATCGGTCAAGTTTCATTTTCTCCTCAATGCGCTTTTCATCACCTCCAAAACGCTTTTTATATTCTTCGTGTCTTTTCTTTGACAGATCGCTCAAGTATTTAAAAAAGAGCATAGAGAGAACATAATCTTTGTAGATTCCCGCATCAACTTGAGTGCGAGAAGAGTCCGCCGCTTGCCAGAGAATTCTATTGAGGTCTTCTTGTGTGTATTTTTTTTGTGTCATGTTATTTTTTAATTAAGTTTGTAATAGTTGCGTTTATAATTTCTTGTTTGAGTTCTTTTTTTCTATCATATATTTTCTCTTGCTGTTTAATATTTTGATTTAGTTTGATTAAAGAATGTTGTGTTTCTAGTGGGGGTATTGGTATCTTTATTTCTTCTTCGAACTTTTTCCGTGATATTGCTCGTATGTATGAACCTGCTACTGTTTCTAAAATTTTATTCTGTCCTTCAGTTGAATTAAAATAGAGCGATATGTATTCTGGTAGTACTTCTTTTTTCTTTATTCTTAAAATTAAAAGTGACGATGAAGCTATAATATTAGAAGTATCTAGATTGAAAATAGCAGAACGAAACGAGCCAACACCCATACCACGAGAAACGATAAGAACATCATCTTTCTGAAGAAAGGAAGCTGTGCGAGTACCCTTAAATGAAATAGGAGTTAACTTTTCTGTTTCTGTGATATTTTCCCCTTGAGTTATGTCTTTTGCCTGTAATACAAGAATATCCCTAGTTTTAACAGTTTCTATGGCTCCTCTAAAGGTATAGCCATTTATTACCTCTGCAAAATTTGATATTTTCATATACATACAGCTAGTATACTGCATTTAAACTAAAAAAGCAACCCCCCTAGCCTGTGTATAACTTTTTGCTCTATATTTAATGTTTTAAAATAGATGTTCCTTTTGAAAACTTAGATAGCTCGATTTACTTAAAATAACATGGTCAGTAATTTCAATTCCTAAAATTTTTCCTGCTTCAATGAGCTGTTCGGTAATTTTTTTATCTTCGGTAGACGGATTTAGGTCTTGAGACGGATGATTATGAGCAATTATTATGCTTGCTGAATGGAGAGCAATTGCTGGTTCAAAAACTTCTCTCGGGTGAACAAGACTTGAGTTAAGTGTGCCGATTGAAATGATTTGTCTTTCAATTAATCTATTTTGTGTATCTAAATAAAATGCGAGAAAATGTTCTTTCTTTGATTCACAGATGTCAGAGCATAATTTCCAAACATCTTTAGCTGATAGAATTTCTGTTTTATTATCGGAATTTAATCTTTTTCCTAATTCAAATAATGCGAACACTTGTGAAGCTTTAGCATTACCAAGTCCTTTTATTTCTAATAAATCTTTTAGTGTTATATTTTTTATTCCAATTTTTTCAACGACTTTTAGAATTTTTTTAGAAAGTTCAAGAACGTTCAATCCTTTTATTCCGGAACCAAGAAGAATAGCCATGAGTTCATAATCTTTTAATTTACCAGAGCCGTATTTTGCAAGTTTTTCACGCGGCAAATCAATTTTCTCAAGATCTTTTATTTTCACAACTTAATCATCTCATTTTTTTATTTATTTTTCAATCAAAATTGGTATAATATCTACATATGTCTAACGAACCACAAAATTCAATTTCTGAAGAAAACTCTATTCCACCAAGCCCCCAAGAGCCCATAGTATATATACCTGTTTCTATCCCAGATTCTATACTTACTGACGTGCCCCCTGAAGTCCCAGAAGCACCTACAAACACAGATATACCCGTTCCCCTTAAAAATTAAATTGAGTTAAAATTCTGGTATAATAAAAATATGATTTATTTTGTAAGACACGGATTAAGTGAGGCAAATGTAAAAAGAGTATTTGCAGGTCAAAAAGATGACTCTCTTTTGGTTGAAGAAGGTAGACAACAAGCAAAAGAAACAGCAAAGAAAATAAAAGAAGAAGGAATTAAAATACATAAAATAATTTCTTCGCCATCTAAAAGAGCACACGAAACAGCTCAAATTATTGCAAACGAATTAGGATTTAATACTTCTGATATTGTGATTGACGAACGTATTATTGAATATGACATGGGAAGTCTTTCTGGTACTCCGTGGAATGTTATTACATCTAAAATTTTAATTGGGGCTAAAAACGCAGAAGACCCTAAAGCCTTTCATGGTCGTGTGCATTCTTGCTTAAAAGATTTAGCTCAATTATCGGAAAATATTTTATTAGTTAGTCATGGTGGTGTTGGTAGAATGTTGGAGACAATAAAAGAAAATAGGGACATAAAATTATTCTATGATCTTCCTGTTTATAAAAATGCCTCAGTTACTAAAATTGATTGGATAAAATAATTTTATGATAAAAGCAATTGTATTTGATTATGGTGGAGTAATAGAAAAAGAAGATGGAGATGTAATACAAGATGTAGCTACTTATTTAAAAACTACTAGAGAAGAGTGGCAAAAGGTATATTTTTCAGTAAACCATTTAGCTAATACTGGTAAAAAAACTATGCGTGAAGTTATGGCACTAGTCGCTAAAGCATTTAATGCTACAGACGAACAAATATCGAATATTTATGAAATGCTAGAAGAAAGGAAAAAGACCAAGCATATTGATTTAGAACTAATAGAGATAATAAAAGATTTAAAAAAGAAGGATTATAAAATTGGATTAATAAGTAATTGGTCCAAAGTTCTAAGAGGAAAATTGGCAGATCAAAACATTCATGATTTATTTGATGAAATAATTATTTCAGAAGAAGTTGGGTATCAAAAACCTCAACCTGAAATTTTTGAAATTACTTTTAATAAATTTAGGATAAAAAGTGATGAAATGATTTTCGTTGATGATACTAAAAGGTCTTTAGAAGGAGCAGAAAAGATAGGATATGTTCCTGTGTTGTATACAAATAATGAAATTTTAAAATCTGACTTATCCAATATATTAAATATTAAACTTTAGTAAAAAAACTATATTTATGTCAAATGAACCTCAAAACCCAATTCCCGAAGAAAACTCTATTCCACCAAGCCTCCAAGAGCTCATAGAGCCTGCTCTTGAAAATACAGGTATTTCCGAACCTGCCAAAGCACTTCCTGATGCCCCAGAAAGCTCACCAAACGACTTTTTAGTGAAAAGTAATGATATACCACTCCCT
>Ga0265292_1002325_pt1 | contig 13441 bp, 10 predicted proteins | sample Munlanlewell296A_FD_189080 | JGI IMG/M metagenome (GOLD analysis project Ga0265292, IMG submission 189080) | Leachate microbial communities from a municipal landfill in Southern Ontario, Canada - Leachate well 296A | ecosystem: Engineered > Solid waste > Landfill > Unclassified | place: Canada...
ACGATCGAGATGCGCGCGCGCACGCACGCGCAAAGAAATGCGGCAATCCTTGCCGGCATCATCCCCATCTCTACCGCCTGCGCGACCCCGGTTATCGACCTGTGGAATCTCCTGATCGTGAGGGCCGGCCCGTCGATGGAGAGAGGCGGGATAATAGCGTGAAGCCGCGAACCGTCAGGAAGCCTCGCGTCCACAGCCGGGCTCGCCTCGTCAAGCCTGCGGCCGGTCGGCAGGAGCAGGCGCTCGATCACCGCCATGAGGTGCGCATCGTCGGCAAAACGCTGATCCGTGCGCTCGATCCTCCCTTCGCGCTCTATGTAGACGTTCCTGGCGTTGCACACCATTACCTCCGTGACATCCGGATCGGAGAACAGGGGCGCGAGCGGGCCGCACCCCAGGGCATCGTCCACAACGTGCGCCACGACCTCTGCCTGCAGCGCACCGCCAAAATTCTCCGGCGCCAGCGAGCCGGTTATCCTCCTCGCCTCTGCGGCGATCCTGTCTCTGAGCCCTTCGTCGCCGAGATCACCCTCCTCCCTTATCCTCCCAAGTACTTCCCTGGCGACCCTTTGCGCGGAGTCGCGACTGACAGGGGAAGATTTCGCGGATCCATCGAGGGCGGTGAGTGCAGCAGCGCGGTCGAGCATGCGCTGAGAGATACGGCCGAAGTCGGATGCATCGCCCCACGATGCGATGCGCCAGCGCCTTGCCAGGCGCGCGGCCGCAGTACCGTCGAATGGCGTCACTGCAAAGGCCACGGGCCTGGGCGATTTCTCCAGGGCAAGCATCGCCTCTATCGCGCGGTTCGCGAGGGCTATGCTTCCCTCCGCCGATAGGGATGCCACGATAAGGGCGGGCACCTCTCTAAATGCGCAAAGCCTCTCGAGCGCGCCCGGATCGCCGGCGACATCGGCCGCGCCCATTTCGAACAATATAAACTCATATGCCGATGCGAGCGCGCGCAGCACTTCCTTTTCGGGCGCGCGATTGCCGAGGGCGAGCATACCCATTTTTGCGGAGCCGTTCGCAAGAAAGCCGCGCAGGACCTCGCCCTCGAGCCCGTCCATCTGACGCGGAAGGTCCTCGATGCTTCGCGCTGCCCTGCCGCGCCCCGCGCCCTTTGCATCGGACTCCACGACGAGCACGGCCACACCGCGGGCGGAGAGCCAGCCCGCCACGCCGTCCGCCGCCCCAGGACGCGCATCGCCTCTCGCGGCATCTAATATCGCGAACGCGCGGCAGCTCGAATGAGATTTCGGCACGCTCATCGCCACTTCCTTCCATGACCGCGCCGCGGCTTGCTCGCTGCTGCGCCCTCATCAGCGACTCCGCCTCTCTTCTCCGCATACTCCGCGAATTCCTTCTTCGACCGATCGCGGATCATGGTCTCCTCCGTTGAGAGAAAGGCGCGCAGCTGCGCCTCGGCCGGGCTCGGCTGCTCCACGTACCTGGGAGTCACGAAGATCACGAACTCCGACCTGTTCGATTGGAAGTCCTTTGAGAGAAAGAGCGTGAAGAGCGCCGAACTGCCGTCGAGGTCGCGCGGTGCGCGGTTTCGCATCTTCACGTCGCCGTTCCTTATGATGTTGCCCAGCACCACGCTCTGACCCACGGGGCAGACCGCAGTAGTGGAGATCGTGTGGGTATCGATCGCCCCGCGTATGTCTGCCGAAGGCGCGGAGAGCGTGGCGGATATCTTGAGATCCACCCCGCCGGGCACCTCAATCGGCTGCGCGGAGATATCTACGCCGACCTTCTTGAACTGCACCTGCTCGCCCTTGAGAAACGGCACCTCGGAGCCGCTGAAAATCTTGGCCTCCTCGCCGCTCTTCACCACGATCGAAGGATTCTCGAGCACGCGTCCGTCGCCGCGCTCGCGTATGAAGCGCAACCTCGGTATCAGGTTGAAGACAAATCCCAAAAGAGAGCGGCCCACGTCGCCCACGGCGGAGATAAGCCCCGCTCCGCCACCCGCGGAAGCCGTGCCGCCCGCATCCTTTGGAAACGATCCCGGCGCCCAGTTGAGCCCCAGCTCGCGCAGCGCCTCCTTCTTCACCTCCATGAGATGAAATTCGAGCTCTATGAGCCTGCCCTGGCCCACGCTGCGGCCGCTCTCTTTCACTTCGATGAGATCCAGCACATCGGGCGCGTAGAGCTTGGCCACCTCGACCGCCCGCTTTGCATCCGCGGCGCTGTGCGCGACCCCCTCGAGGACCACGCGATCCCGCACCGCGCGGGCCTTGACCCCCGGCACGTCCACCGCCTGAGCAACCGCATCCGCAACCTGGCCCACAACGTCGCGCGATATCCTGACGCGGCTGCGGACGCGCGGGTCGGAACGCGAGAGCTGCTCTATCTGCCTGAAGTCGTCCGGCTCCGCGACCTCGCCCGCGACCTCGACGTGGCCGTCGCGCAGCTCGACCCGCACGCCCTTGAGATCGCCCACGGAATCCCGCACGCGCTCGAGCGCCTCCTTGAGCGTAGTGGTGACCACCCTCACCGTAAATTCGTCGCGCTTTTCGCCGCCCGAGTCCCAGAGCGTCACGGTCGTTTCGCCGGCGCCCTTGCCGTTCACGTAGAGAGAGCGCCTGTCCTGGCCGACGAGATAGTCGCACACGCCCGGGTCTGCCACCGCAACATCGCCGATATCGTATTCTACATTCAGCGTGGCCGCCTGGCCCTTCATGAGGGTCTGCGCCTCTACGGAAGCAGCGGCGCTGCGATTATGAATCAGGATAAAGATCAGGATTACGATCAAGATGACGACGGCATTCGTGCACTTATATCTCATGTCGCTTCTCCTCGGGATCGCCACGCCCGCCCAAGCGGGCTCGCGATGACACAAAGTTTTTGCTCATCTGCCCTTGTATTCCCTGAATCCCTTGCGCGTCAGGACGAGCTCCGAATTTCCACCGGCAATCGTGGAGATCGTGGTGGGCTGCGGGTGCTCTTCGCCGCTTTCCTCGCCCGTAGGCCGGAGCGCCACGGCGAGGGCCGCTGACTCCTGTGAAAATGCAAGCGCCTGCGCCTCTGCGGAGTTCACCGCCAGCGTCACCATCACCTCGTCCTGCCTGCTGCGCGCGGGCAGCGACTGCGAGAAGAGGCCTGATTTCGATTGCCCCTCGCCGGAGGCCTCCTCCGCACCGGTCATCCGCTGGTTCACTGCCAGGACCTGCGCGGACGATACGACCTCGATGGTGGTGCGGCGTACGGAGGCCTCGCTGCCGAGGTCGAACGTAGCGAGCAGATCCACTGAGTCGCCCGGTCTGATGAGGCCTGCGGCAGAGCGGCTCGAAGGTAGCGCGATCGAAAACGCGCGCCGACCCGCGGGTATGAGCCCGGCCAGCCCGAATCCGTCCCTGGGCAGGCGCGCGACGGCCCTGGTGAGCTGCGAGCCCGCCTTGATGGGCACGGCCGCCACCCTGGCAACTGCATCGTTCATGGCGGCTATAGCACCGGGCTCCGCATATCTTCGAGGCACTTCAATCTGCTTGAGCTTGCTCTCATCGAGGGCCTCGCCGGCCATGATATCGCGCGCCGCGGCGATCACGCCCACCGGCTCCGCCACGCGCATGATCATCTCCTCTCTCTGCGAGAGGTATCCGGAAGCGAAGAGCGCAGCGGCCAGCGCTGAAACGGATGCCGCGATGAGCGGACTCTGCGCAAACGCGCGCCTAAGGAATGCAAATCGGCAGAGCTGCAACACGCACCTCCTCTATCATCTCGATGCACGGCCTCATGAGTCCCTTGCCCTCGTTCTCCGCATCCCATTCGCGCACGACCCTGGCGGCCCTGGCATCCGCCTCCGCAACCTCTCGAACCGCGCGCGAGAACGTCGCGCCTAGCTGCGCGGCAATGATCATGAACAGGGCCATGAGCGGCGCCATAGCCATGATCTCCACGCAGGCCGAACCGCCCCGTCGCCTCATTGGTCTGCCTCGTCATCCGTCCATGCGGGCACGATCGCGGCCCGATAGAGGGCATCGTACCGATCGTCCTCGAAGACCGACTGCGCATCCTCAAGTGAGTCTCCCGCCTTAAGTGCAAAATCCTCCACTGAACCGCCGAAGGCCTGGGCCGCGGAGGACGCGGTCACCTCGATCGACTCCCCGAGCGCCGCGCGAAGCAGCAGCGGGCGCACCTCCGCTTCAGCATGGATCCCGAGCAACGCGTCCGGCTGACGCCGCTTCCTCAAATATTTGAGCGCGTCATATGAGCCGCCCTCGACGGAGTCGGGGTCGACAAACGACGAGCCGGTGATCGTGTCGTGTTGAAGCGTCTGCCACTGGTCGTCGGGATCCTCATACGCGTCGAGCTCAGCACCCGCGCGCAAAACTATCTCTTCCTTGGATTCCGGGGCGCTCGCCTTGAGGGTCACGGATGCCGCGGCGCTCGCGCGCTCCTGCATCTGCGCTATTTCCAAATCCATCGCAGACAATGCGCCGTCGCGTGCCACCTCATACGCTTTAATCCGCTGTTGCGTGGTATCCGAGTCCTGCTGCGCGCCCTTGGTGAAATAATTATCCAGGTCGCGGAATGCCTTGTAGAGGCGCCAATTGGCGGCCGCGATATCGTTGAGCGAATGTGCGAGCGATGCGGCGCCCGCGTATGCAGCGCGATCGACCGCATACTGGAGCCTCGCGCGCGCGACCGCTATGCGGCCGATATCCACTATGAGCGCTATGGCCGCGACCATAAGCGGGAGCGCAAGCACCATTAGCACTACGATACCCCCGCGGCGGGCGCCTATTCCGGAAAACCGCATACGCTGTACCCTCCCTCTCTCAGGCAATATGGCGACGGCGTGTCGCCGCCTCTGAGCGCGCGATCGCCGAGTCCTGCCGGAAGCGCGGGCGCTACGGGGCTTTGCCTGTAGACGATCGTCGCCGACGAGATATCGAGCGCGCCATTTGTGAACGCATAGCCATTGAGAATCCCCTCCACCTCGTTCGAGGCCCGCGGCCCATCGCCGCTCCCCGTTATCTCGATCGCCCCGGCGCTGAAGATCTCCCTGCCCAACGCCTGCCCAAACTCCTGGCCGGCCATTTCCTCCTCGAATATCGCCGCGAACCGCGCCGCTCGTGCAGCAGCCGACTGCGCGACGATCCCTCTGACGGCCAGCACCGCCATGGCAACCGCGGCGACGATGAGGAATATGGCTATCGGCAGCACCAGCACGAACTCCGTCGCGACCTGCCCGGCATTGGCTGTCGCCCTTGGCATCTCGATCGTTCTCCTCTCGAACTCGACCTAAGCATCGACCTGATTATTAATTTGGCTTGGCCATCTCTTGATTCGTGCTGAGCCATCCCGCCACATTCTGGGCGAGCGCCGCTACGGCCTGGTTGAAGGTCGGGATGAAATTGCTCGCCGCGGAGACCAGACCAAGCACCACCACTGCCACTATGAGCATGTATTCCGTTGCAGATTGCCCCTTGCTGTTCTTGAAGAGCTTCACGCGCATCGCACGCCTCCTTTTCTGTGTCCGCCTTACAGGAGCAACTGCACGCAGCGTGCCACAATTGCGCTTCGATTTTTCAACGGGTTACGAAATTTTCCGGGATGGCGCTGCAGCATAACGCAGCAGCGTTGGCGAAAATCATCAGGCGATCCCGGTTTTCCATATCGCCCTAGACATCGGCGATCCTATCATTATAATCAGCGTTAAATGGGCGAGTTCAGCTGGTCCACGCTAATCGGCGGCATCGCGTTCTTCTTCTTCGGGCTCAAGAGCTCCCGCAAGGGGCTGGAGGTCCTGGCGGGAGATCGACTGCGCGCGACCATGGGCAAGATCACGAGCAATCGCCTGATGGCCTTGGGCTTCGGCGCGTTCGTGACGCTCATCCTGCAGAGCTCCGGCGCCACCTCCGCAATGCTCGTGAGCTTCACGGACACGGGCTTGCTCACCCTCTTCCAGGCGACCGCCGTGCTCCTCGGCTCGGATATCGGCACAACGCTCGTGGTGGTCATGCTCTCGATCAAGAGCATAACCGACATTGCGCTTTTGATCGTCGCCGCCGGCTTCCTGCTCCAGATGATGGGACGAAACCGCAGGTCCCGCGAGATCGGATCGATCATTCTCGGATTCGGCCTCATCTTCTACGGCATGTATCTCATGTCCGCAGCTGCGGTTCCGCTCAAGGAGAGCGAGGTCGCGCTCAAAGCGTTCGCGTTCCTGGCGGGTCACCCGTTAGCGACGCTCATCGGCGCTTCTGCCCTTGCGAGCGCCGTTCACTCTGCGGGCATGATCGGCATCGCCATAGCGCTGGCATTTGCGGGGACCATCTCATTCGAAGCCGCAATCCCGATCGTGCTCGGCGCGAACATCGGCTCCTGCGTCACGGCGCTATTAGCATCGATCAGCACCTCTACCGCCGGCCGCCGCGTAGCGCTGGCGCACACGCTCACAAAGGTGATCGGCGTAGCGCTCGTCTTCCCTTTCATCCCGCAGGTGGCAAACGCGGTCGGCCAGGTGGATCACATCGTGCAAATCTTCCTGCCCAACTATGCGGCGGGCATAGCGGCCAAGATCGCGCTCACGCACATCCTCTTCAACATCGCGCTCGCTTTGTTGTTCACACCTTTCCTCAAGCCCCTGACCAGGCTTGTCGAATTCATCCTGCCCATGCCGCCTCCGAAGGAGGAACCGTTCGGCCCGAAGTACCTGGACAAGTCCGCCCTCGAGACCCCGGCGCTCGCATTTGCGCAGGCAAAGCGCGAGATCCTCAGACTCGGGGCGATCGCGCAGCACATGTTCGGGGAGAGCCTGCGCATGTTCAGCCGCGGCGAGGATTGCGAGGAGGCGATCATCAAGATAGAGGACGAGGACGACAAGATAGACTTGCTGGAAAAGGCAGTTCGCTTCTTTCTCGCGGAGATCGCCACCGAACAGCTCTCAGCGGAAATGGTAAAGACGCAGATGTCGCTCATCGGCATCGCGGCTGAGCTCGAGGAGATTGGCGACACCGTCTCCAAGGAGATGGTGCAGCTGGCGCGCAAGAAGGCCAAGTGGCGGCGCATCTTCTCCGACGAGGGATGGCACGACCTGAGGCACTTTCAAGAGATGGTTGCGGAGAACTTCAACTTGACGATAGCCACGCTGACCCAGCCGCACGAGGAGATCGCGCTCAAGCTCGCGCGCCATGAGGAACACATGAACGATGTGGAGCAGCAGCTCCGCCAGGCGCACATCACGCGGCTGCACCAGGGGCTCACCGAGTCGTTCGACACGAGCTCCATCCACCTCGACATACTGGCGAACCTGCGCAGGATCAACTCGAGGCTCACGCATGTGGCACGGCTTGCGATGGAAGGGGTCTAGTTCAGGCCGAATAGGTGTCTTTCCCACCGGCGGAAATTGTCTGTCTGCCTCTGTTCGGAAATCAAGAAACGCATCGTCCCGCTCTTGGTTATCAATGACGCAGCTGACTTGATATCCGATTGCGCCAAATTTTTTGCCTGTTCCGAAATATCGAAGATGCTGACACCGCCATTTAACGTTACAAAGACATGTTCGGCGTATTCGTTCTCCCAGGGGATGAACTCCTCTTTCTCGAGCAGATCAGCGATGGCATCTTTTCTTTGCTCAGCTTCCTCTATAAATTCGTACCTAAGCTCAATTATCCTTTCCAAAAAATCATCAGCAGAAAGCCCGGGCAAACCGATAATTATTCCCGCCTTCTCAACATCGGCAAGCGCCTTGGCGACAAGGTTCCGATTCATTTCGAGTAGCACTTCGGGGCCAACGTTCTTTAGCAGGCGGTAATATCGAGCATAACGCGTCTCGACTCTCTCTAATAGCTGAATTATTTCCGCGCATTTATCGATTCGAACCTTATTATCATGGATCTCTTTCTTTTGTCCGTTTTCGCTCAGCGTCCTCAATGATGCCACTATACCATCGACCATGCCGGTGAACTCCGCAGGCGACTTTGCAGAGGATAAGAGCGAAACCCGAGACAACATCTCGGCCGTTACGGCTGCTTCCTTCACCTGGGTCGTCTCCAATGCCTTCAAGTGGCCAACGCTCGGATCGCCCGATATTCGAACGAATCTCTTTCTCAGCAGTTCATCGGGTTTCACGGTATATGCGAGCGCAACATTGGAATCGATGAACAGGCGCCTCTCCGGCATCTTGACCTCGTACACCCCTTCGAACCCCTTGCCCTTTGCCGCCTCGCCTCCGCGGATCCCATAACGAAATGCCACTGCAGGAGAATAGGTCAGATATTGCGCATTCGGGTCGTCCTCCTCCCTCGAACCGCGATAGGACGCAAGTGGCGCGGGCCGCAGGGGGAGGATGGTCCCATCGGGTGCGATGCGATATCTCTTGGCGATGTATCCTTCGAGATCCGATATTTCAATTCCGAGTCCCTGCGCGATCTCTCTTACTCCTGCCACTGTAACGGGTCCGCCCACCTGCACTTTGCTTGTTATCGGCAACAAATTTAAGAATTGGGGCAACGAGCTGAGCCTTGATTCGTAATATGCCTGAACATCCAAATAGAGCACATCGAGGATTGCGCCCACCGCTTCTGCCTCGGAATATTTTGATCTGGATGGCAATAGCCCTCTGCCATAGCACCAGCCTATGAATACGGCGAGCCTTATCCTGTCGCTAACGGATATTAATAATTGCGATTGTTCCCGAAGACGTTCCCAAAAATACGAAACAAACTCATCCGGCATCCCTTTGATCTCTTTCAATGTATCTTGAACGGAAGCGGAGGTAAGAAACGGATTGTACAAAGTCTGTTTGACAATCCTATCCGCATAACGCCCGACAGTCTCTCGCAGTCTTGAGATCAGCAATGGCCGATCCGCGCCATGATAAAGATTGTAGACTTGAGAGATGGCAGAAGGCGACGCCTTGGTCGCAAATATGGCCAATGTCCTGCCCATTTTAGTGAATTCGTCAAAGTCACCATATTCTTCATGTAGATGTAGTCTTTCACCGAGATCGGCATCGACATAATCAGATTCATGTTCATACATGTTAGAGTCGACTACAGTCTCTATAAAAGCATCTGGATCCGCACGAGCGATTCTCTCGATATCTGAATCTTGCAGGTACTCACATAAATCCTGGCGCCAACAAGAATCATAAAAGCTACTAGAAAATAAATCTCCACCCACGAGCAGGGCCTCTACAAAATGAGGAGCAATGGCATTAACGGCAAGAAACGAGTCGCGGAGTTCATCGATATGTGATTCGAATGGCACTTTCTCCTCATCGAAAAAGCCTGATAATTCTTTACGGGCATTCATTGGATCAGCAGCGACCCATTTTTTGAAATTGTCCTGGCCTATTATATCCACGATTTGTCTTATGTCTTTATTTCTTAACAGGCCGGCCAAGGCGATTGCGGCATTGACTGGCAGTCGGCGAATGATCGAGAGGGCGTCTTCGACTCCAAAATCCTCCACATAGATAGCTATCGTCTTCAAGCCCAGCCTGGCCAGCTTCATGGCCGTGGCAAAATCATTGAAACACAAATCCCTGATTCTCTCGGGCCCGATCGTTTCGATGATCGTTTCTTGAGGATAACAATGAGAAATGGCCGTAAACATTTTTTCAGCAGGAGCGAATGAAATCGAAGAGAGGGCATCCAGGAAGGTACTGATATCGCGCCGCTGAAGGACTTCCTTAAAAAAATCCTCGCCGAGCGAAACCGACAATCTCCGAATAAAGTCCAGCCTTTCCGGGCTGAAGCTTTTTATCTTTTGCAGATTGGTTATCAAATAATCGAGGTTATAAAGAACAATCAATTTATTCCGTTCATAAGCCTCAAAGGGAAGGGAATCCAGCATCAGAACATCGAGGCTACGCTCAAGCGCACGCAGTGAATCAGCCAAAGCATCAGCGTTACCCCTTCTGCCTTGATCCTTCCTGAACAAGGCAAGGTCGTGAGCCAGCTCGGCGATAAAGACTTCTCGATCCGGAACGCTCGGCCGCGGCTGAAATACGTCCTCTGATGTTCCAGAGGGAAGCGTCTTTTGCCTGCTCGGGCGCGCGAAAAGCATAGAACGATTTTTTTCCGCAGGGGCATCCGAAGGCGACTCGGATGCGCTGGCAAAGGCGAAGGCGGATGAGGCTTCCTGCGGAGAACGATTTTTTCGACCGCCGTCCCGCATGAGCTGCACGGCCGCAACGGACTCAAGTTCGGGATCGGCCCTGCCGAAAAGAGCTACGAGTGAAGGCCCGGAGCAGAAGGCGTCACGGAGCATCTGGCCGGCCTGAAGCATCTCGTCCGCGCTGGATTCCTCGGCAGAAACTGGCGGCTCATCTGCAAGAGGAGCGTCCGAGATCAATGCCCCTGAATCGGCTGGCAGCACAGTACCAATATCAAAAAATCGTGCGATGACAGACATGCAGCGCTCCCGGCAAAGAAAATGGGACATACACCAAGGTCAGAGCCTTTCTCCCATCATTGTCGGATGCATTCCACTAAAGTTGCGAGGTTTTTTTGATTCTATGCAACACCTGCGCAGGATCGACTCAAGGCCCACGCATGTGGCAAGGCTTGCGATGGAAGGGGTGTGATCGCGGTGCCTCTCTTCAGCGCGGGTTCTATTTATCAACAGAACCTAATAAAAGGGGTCTTCGCGCAAGTCCTGCTGTGGGTGTGGTTCAATCGCGCTCACGACGATGACTTCTCCTCCTGTAGTAACATCGTAGGCTGTAAGAGTCTCAGTTCCGTCCTCTTTGATCGCCTTGAAGTAGATAAGGTTTGTCTTCCGGTCGATCGAGACATCCACGATGACGTTGAATCCACACTCATCGAGCGACCCGCCGTAATCAATGGCATTGCGCATAACTTCCTCGATCGACCCGTCGTTATCGATGAGAGTTCTCGCAATCACTATCAGCTCATTTCTCTCGTCAAGGACGATGTCATTTTCAGCAAAGAAACTAAGCGCGTCAGGCGATATGGACAATTGAGGGCGATACTGCACCGGCACCTCAACTCTCAAATAGGACGCCAGATCTTTTACGAGCTGACGCTCCGTGAAGTACCTGCCGCCGAGTTCTTCCTTTATACCGAAATCCAGCCTTGACCGGACCCACTCCTTGGAGCTTGTCGTAAAGATGTGCTTTCCGTCCTTATATACACCAAGGAGCTCACCGTGCATGTACTCGCAGCGCTCCTCAGGGGGACCGAATGTAATTCCAAATGCTGCTTCGATTTTCCGTCGCACGCGCTGAATGTCTTTGCACGAGCTGCTGTATGTCTTCATTATGCCTGCAATCGTAGGATCATCGAATTTCAATAATCGAAATGTCTCATCGCTTTCGTCCTTCACGAATTGATCTCCTTTGTCGACCCATTCATCGCTGCTCTCCACGTGTATGCCTACTTTCGCGCCGAGGCGATTGAAGTCATCCACGAACATCTTTCGACAGCTGGTCTCAGCCGGGTATCGTTCCCTCTCCTGCTTCATCTTCGCCGCACGTTGAAGTCCGTCGTAATGTTGCATCAGGGGTTTAAAACATTCGAGCGTGACCGCTGAATGCAACGCTGCTTCTACCTCACGGCTCGGGTAGCCGACATATCGGCTCAGGCCATACTTATCGACAAAGACAAATTTATCGTTCTCATCGACCCATTGATCCGCACTGACCACTACAGCATGGATCCATGGGCCGTCGAGTTGATTAAATATACTGACCGGGATCTTGCTGCAGTCGGTCGTTTCAAGATGACCGGGCTGATTGCTGTGATCGGGCCCTCCGAACGGGTCTGGAATCTTTATACGATCATCTTCCCTTTCCTGCCGATTTTTGCACTGCGCCTTTGCCCTCTGCATACTCCTGGCGACATCGGGGTTATTGAACGGGACAAAGCTGCTGGAATTCTTCGTGACTAGAATAAATTTATCTGAGGGATCGACCCATTCGTCCTGGCTCACTACAACGACAACTTTATCGAGACGCTGGTCCTCAGGATCAGAGCCTTGCCTGACGATGTCGTTGAACCGCTGTATTGGAACCTTGAGACAAGATTTGCCCTGGTCGACCATGATCCCTCCGTTCTGCTGTAGGGCGATGAGCTGCTTATATCATTTATCGGCCACCTGATGAGCTAGTTGCTATCTTTTCAAAAAAAAGAGCGCCTTTTTCAAGGCGCTCTTTGCTGGAATCCGACTGAGCTCAGAAGCTCTTCTGTGCGGCCGTGGCCCGCTCCTTCTGCTTCTTGAGGCGGACGATCGCGGCGTCCCGGCGGCCGGCCTTCTCCTGCGCCAACTTTGCCTTGGGCCACTTCTTTGCCTTGCGCAGCTCGCGAACCGTGGCGGAGAGCTTCTTGCCCTGCTCCTCGGTCTTTGCGATCTGCTTGCCGAAGCGCTCCACCTGGCCAACGAGGTACTTCTTTATATAGGCCTTGTAAGCGGCGTCAAAGGCCTTTTTCCCCTCTGGGCTCATGCGCTTGGTCTTTTTCTGCTTGTGCTCCGGGTGCTCACGCAGGAAGTCGTGCCATGTGTATTGCTGATTGAGCGCCATAAAAACCTCTTTCTTTGCAGTTCTGCTGTGACGAGCGGGCTTTATTAGTCAACATTCCCTTAGCAGTCAAGGAGTTATTTAATCGTATAAAAAGGCCTGGGGGAACGGGCATTCTCGATAATCAACGAATTAACGGCCATGAGACGCTTGTTCGCCGCTTTTTTGCATTGTATGAATAAACAACTTTCGCGCAACTTCATGGAGACCCTGCCGATACAGGGTCAACACACAAAGGTGAAAAGGATGACACTATGGCTACGATTAATACGCCGCCGATTTTGATCCCGGTTGCCGCAGAAACAGTCGGTCCATTGGGCCCTGCATCCGGTGACGCGCCTTTGGGAGAAGAGCAAGAGGCGCAAGATATTACATTGGACTCTATATCTGATAGCGCTTCCTTGGGAGCAGCGACAGACGCACAAGTTGCTGCTGAAGAGCTGCGCCGTCTCTCGAGCGGCGTAGGTCAGGAACGAGGGGAAAAGTTAGCGACAGCGGGCGACCAGACTATGCCAAAGGTAGTTCAGGCCCTCATGGCCGGGGCGTTCCAGGTTACGGGCCTTATGACCGTCTCATTTCTTGGACCATACCGTCTAAGTGGATGGACGGAAGCAGACGCTCCGGAGGCTCGCTCACGCCACTTCTATCTGGCACTCTCCGATGAAGACCATCCATATATTGATCGCACGACTCTCCATCGCATTGCGTGGGACATTCACTCCCCCCCAAACTGGAGTGATCCGCGACTCTTTGGACCGCTTGAGGAACCCCAGGCACTCATCGTTCAAAAAAGGGATACCTTTCTTCAGGAGCATCTCAAGACTTTTGAGTCCCTCAGGGCACAGGCGCAATTTGTATCGGTTCGTCAGGGCGCACGGGTTAGCGGCTATCGTGAACTCATGGACTGGCTGCCGTCTACCCTAGTCATCGGTAAGCTCTCTTGTG
>Ga0265292_1002326_pt1 | contig 13440 bp, 16 predicted proteins | sample Munlanlewell296A_FD_189080 | JGI IMG/M metagenome (GOLD analysis project Ga0265292, IMG submission 189080) | Leachate microbial communities from a municipal landfill in Southern Ontario, Canada - Leachate well 296A | ecosystem: Engineered > Solid waste > Landfill > Unclassified | place: Canada...
AAAAGGATTAATATGCCAGATGAGCAACAGGATATAGATAAACAGTCTAGTGATACGCCACATTTTAATGAATTTTCAGGCAGTGGAGATATTCAAAGCACACAATTTGAGCCGATAACTGAAAATGTTCCAACACCTAGTGTTGATACTTCCCCTGTCATTCATCAAGAACTTACTTTACAACCATCCGAAGGTTTCACACCATTTGCACCAGAATCAGCAAACAATCCAACCGAGAATCAACAACCACAGGAATTTGTACCAAACCCAGTTCCAATAGTTTCACCGACATCAGATTCGACATTAAACCCACCACCTACTGAAATGACAAAATCATCAGGTTTACTGAAAAATAAAAAGTTGTTAGTTAGTCTAGCCGTTGCGTTTTTTGTTGTTTTGATTTGTGGTGGTTCAACATATGCATACGTTTCTTATTACCAAAATCCTCAAAAAGTAATCGCTGACTCACTTATTAATGTAGTGACTGCTAAAACAGCAATATATACAGGTAAATTTGATTATGAAATGAAAAGTGAGTACAGCAACATAAATGCTACCGTCGATATTACGACAAAACAGTCAGATTCATCAACAGGTAGTCTTAATGCAAAATTAACGTTGACAGTCGATGGTAAGAAAATAGTTGCTGAAGGTGACGCATTGGTTGATAAAAAAGGAGACTTATACTTTAAAGTAGATGGTGTTGCTGAAATTGTTGCAGAGGCAAAAACATCATATGGTAGTTACTTGGATGCAAAAACAAATACGTCGATAGATAAATTGGTCCAAAAAATCGATAATACCTGGATTAGGATATCAACCGATGATTTGGCGACTTTTAGTCAAGAATATTCGACTACAAAAAAGTGTATAAATGATGCAACGGAAAAATTCAAAAACGATAAAATTGCAATTACCGAAGTTACAGATTTATATATTAAAAATCCATTTATAGTTATTAAAAAAGAGCTTGGACAAAAAGATGGTAGTTTTGGCTATGAAATTGGTTATGATGAAAAATCCGGTACAAGTTTTGGTAAAAGTTTACAAAATACAAAAATATATAAAGAATTGAATAAATGTGACAGTAATACATTTTCAATTGACGACAACACAGATAGCGGGACATTACCATATGAAGATCAAAATTATGACTCAGAAAGTAGTACAAAAGATGTAATCACCTATAAACTGTGGGTTAATATTTGGTCGCATCAAATTACAAACTTTGAAGTAAATGCAAAAACCAGTAGTAAATATAGTTCAGATACACAGTCAGGGTCATTCTATATCAAGCCAGATTACAATAGAAAGGTTACGATTGATACCCCAACAAAATCAATTACATTATCAGAACTAAAGACCTATATAGAAGAATTAACAACTTCAATGTACGGTAGCTACGATTATCCAACTTATGATGATACACCATCTGGTAATATTTAGAATTACATATTTATAGCATCTTGGGATTAGATTTGTTATACTACATCAGATATGAAACGCTATAATCCGACCGAAATTGAAAAAAAATGGCAACAAGTATGGGAACAAAACGGCACCTATAAAGTCGATTTTTCCGACCATATTAAACCAAAATATTACGCATTTAGCATGTTACCTGGTATTACTGGTGCCGGTATCCATACAGGCCACGGGCGTACATTCCAGTTTAGTGATATAAAAGTTCGTACTAAACGCCAGCAAGGCTACAATGCCTACCATCCAATAGGTTGGGATTCGTTTGGTCTGCCAGTCGAAAATTATGCAATTAAAATAGGTAAAAAGCCTAGAATTGCCCATGATGAAGCCAGAGTAAATTTTAAAAATCAATTAAAACGCTTGGGATATAGTTATGATTGGTCCAAAGAAATTAGCACAGCCGATCCCGAATATTATCGTTGGACACAGTGGATATTTAATCAACTATTCGAACATGGACTTGCTTATCAAAAACAAAGCCCACAATGGTGGTGTGAAACCGACCAAACGGTTTTGGCTAACGAGCAAGTTGTTGATGGTAAATGTTGGCGTTGCGGTAATCAAGTTATAAAAAAGAATTTGAAACAATGGTTTTTTAAAATTACTGAATATGCTGACGAAATTCTTGATGCAACTGATGATTTGAATTGGACTGAAATGGTCAAAACTATGCAAAAAAACTGGATTGGTAAATCCCAAGGTGCCGAAGTAGAATTCAAGGTTGATGGGCATGACGAAATTTTAACTGTTTTTACAACTCGCCCCGATACTTTGTTCGGTGCCACATTTGTGGTGCTTGCGCCCGAACATGAACTTGTAAAAGATTTAGTCAATGACGAAACCAGAGAAAAAGTAAACAATTATGTTTTAGAGGCAGCTCGAAAATCAGAAATAGAGCGTATGAATGAAACCCGCGAAAAAACCGGAGTTTTTACTGGTGGATATGCAATTAATCCCGTAAATGGTGAAAAGGTTCCTATCTGGGTAGCCGATTATGTGTTGTCTGGTTATGGTACTGGTGCAATTATGGCAGTACCTGCCCATGACGAACGTGATTTTGAATTTGCTGAAAAATTTAATTTGCCAATAATAGAAGTAATTAATAAACCTGATGATAATATCGATTCTGGTCTTTACACCGGTGAAGGCACGTTGATAAATAGTAGTAAATTTGATGGGTTTTTATCAAGCGATGCTCGTGAAGAAATCGTGGCTTGGTTAGAACAAGAAGGGACTGGTCGGACTAAAACTACATACAAAATGCGTGATTGGCTAATTAGTCGTCAACGTTATTGGGGGGCACCGATTCCCATTATTCATTGTCCAGACCACGGCGCAGTTGCCGTTCCAGATGATAAATTACCGGTTATTTTGCCAGAAATTGACGATTTTAAACCAAAACCAGGTGCAATATCAGCCTTAGCGGGAGCTACTGATTGGGTGAATACGACCTGTCCAAAATGTGGCAAACCCTCCAAACGCGAAACTGACACGATGGATGGCTATGCTTGCAGTAGTTGGTATTTCTTGCGATATTTGGATCCATTTAACGACAAACAAGCTTGGGACCCAGAAATAGAAAAACATTGGGGTCCAGTAGATTTTTATAATGGTGCCGATCATGCTGTAGCTCATCTGTTGTATTCGCGTTTTTGGATGCGATTTTTCTATAAATTAGGCTTGGTTTCAAATCCCGAACCATTTAATCATATGATGTATAATGCCTATATTTTGGCTCCAGATGGCACAAAAATGAGCAAATCTCGCGGTAACACAATTGATCCACTTGAAATTATGGATAGTGGCTATGGTGCTGATAGTTTGCGAGTTTATGAGATGTTTATTGCACCGTATGACCTGGAAGCTCCTTGGGATACTAGGGGTGTTCCTGGAGCGTATCGATTCCTCAATCGTGTGTGGACATTAACTCAGGAATACATAGAATCTGACGATAAAGAGCTTGACGATTCATCAGTATCAGAAATTTTAGTAATTGCTCATAAAACTATCAAAAAAGTTACTGCTGATATAGAAGACGATAAATTTAATACAGCTGTTTCGGCTATGATGGAAGAAGTTAATAATTATTACAAATTAAAAGAAAAATATGGAATTGGTAAATCAGAAACATGGGCATTTGCGATTGAAAGTTTGTTACAGTTATTATCACCATTTGCGCCACATATAACCGAAGAATTGTGGCAGCAATTAGGTCACGACGACACGATTCACATAGATCATTGGCCACAGTGGGATAATAAATATCTACAAAACGATATAATGACGATTATCGTTCAGGTCAATGGTAAGTTGCGTGCTAAATTAGAAATCCCAGTGGATATGAATGAAGCAGATATTAAACAACATGCTTTAGATAATGATAACGTCAAACTATTTATTGGCAACAAAAAACCGACCAAGATTATTTATGTTCATGGTCGATTAGTAAGTATTGTTATAAAAGATTAATTCACCGTAACGCTAGCTGGTATTTCGAACGATTCCCCAATTTGAACAGTATTATCTGATAATACTTCTTCATTCTCGGGCATGTGTCTTATGTAATCAGTTACTCTTCTGTAGTCTATATTATTTAAATCTAAAATATTGCCATCAGCATCTAGTATCTTTACATGGTTAACAGCAGAATCGAGCCCTTCGTTTGGCTGTGCTGACCATACATCTGTGTTTGTTGAAAACTCCAAAGATTTTGGACCACTTGTAACGCCTAACCATAAAACCGTACTTGCTGCTAATAATCCACCAGCCGCTCCTAAGCGTCTTAATGTGTAGTTAGGAGTTTTTTGTTTTTCTGGAGTTTTGTTTATTTTTTCTTGATTCATGAGTCATTTATACCACTAATGGTTAAATATGTCAATAGTAATTTAACATAAGCACTTGAGCTATAGGTTACTATTAGTTATAATGAAATTAAGTTTTATCATAATAACCTGAAAAGGAGTTCTTTATATGGGACAACCAAAAAAGCAGTCCAGTCCACGAAAAACTGGTTTACGTCGCAGTCACTTGCGTCTTGAACTAGCCAGACGTGTTAACAAGACATCGCCAGTAAAAGCACGAACAACCGCCAAAGAATCTGGCAAAGCACTCGCAAAATAAAATAATCGAGTTGCTATAAATTACCTTAAAACTAATAATAGAAAGAATTAAACGCTATGGCATCTAATCGCCACCTTGGTCGCATCGTTGCTTTGCAAACTTTATACGAATATGAGTTTCGTGTGCAGTCAGCAGACACAACGGTAAATATAGACGACATCTTGGCTCGTAATCTCGATAGATATGAGGCTACAATTGATGATAAGGGTTTTGTCGAGACACTTGTAAAAGGTGTTTTGGCCGAACAGTCTGATCTAGATGCCAAAATTCAACCGATTGCTCCAGATTGGCCAATCGATCAAATTGCACGTATTGATTGTAATATACTCAGAATTGGTTTGTATGAATTACTATTTCAAGCAAAGTTAATACCACCAAAAGTTGCAATTAATGAAGCAGTTGAACTAGCAAAAGCGTTTGGTTCCGATAACTCAAGTAAGTTTGTAAATGGTGTTTTAGGCACCGCTTATAGAACACTTGTAGAGGAAACAACCGATGGCAGTACCAAAGTTTGATAAATTTAAGAAATATTTTAATAAAAAGAATCAAATTCAAGAAATAGTCCGTGAACCAACATCAGGTGGTATTATTTTTCGACGTGATAAAGATGGTGGAGTTGAGATTTTATTGATTCAGGATGGTAAAGATCGATGGACAATTCCAAAAGGTCACATTGAAGAAGGTGAAACAGCCGAACAGACGACTATCAGAGAAATTGGTGAAGAGGCGGGCCTTACTGACATAGAAGTTTTTGGGTGGTTAGGTAAGATTAATTTTCGTTATAGGCGAATTGACAAGTTGGTACTTATGACAACTCAGATTTATCTAGTTAAAGCTATAGGTGATACCGAAGCGATACAAAAAGAAGAGTGGATGAATGGCATAAAATGGTTTAAGTTTAATGACGCACTTGACGCGATTGAATATGAGGACATAGGTAAATTAATGCTACTTGCGATGAAACGAATTAGACAGGAGAAATTATAATGAGTGGAATGCAAATGGCACCATATCAAGATTTTGCAAAAAATACATTAGGCTTTGAGTTTCAGAATATTCAACTTTTGATTACAGCCTTGACTCATAGAAGTTATGTGAATGAACATAAAAAGAGTGTCAGTGAGCATAATGAACGATTGGAGTTTTTAGGTGATGCAGTTTTGGAGTTAGTGGTAACTGACTACTTATATCGAAATTTTTCTGAACAAGAAGGAACATTAACAAGTTGGCGCGCAGCATTAGTCAGAACTGAAAGTATAGGAGCGGCAGGTGTCGAGTTAGGCTATGAACCACTTGTTCGAATGAGCCGTGGTGAAAAACAAGGTAGTGATCGCGCCAGGCAACAGATACTTGCAAATACATTTGAAGCAGTAACTGGTGCAATTTATTTAGAACGAGGCTATGATGATGCGGCGATATTTATTAATAAATATATTATCAGTAAGTTAGATTCAATTTTAAAAACCGGAAGTTGGCGTGATGCTAAATCTAATTTGCAAGAAGTTTCACAGCGAATTGACAATCAAACACCGCAGTATCGTGTTATTGAAGAGGAAGGTCCTGATCACGACAAAATATTTACTTTGGGCGTATATGTAGGAAATATATTAATGGGCAAGGGGAGCGGTCCAAGCAAGCAAGTAGCTCAACAGCAAGCAGCACAAGCCGCATTAGATGCTTATGCGAAGCGTTCCACTGATTGACTATAGAGTAAAAACAGTGTAATATTGTTCAAGAGTAAATTCGCCGTATAGCGAACAATTATCAGAATTAAAAAAAGGAAGTTATATTTATGCTCGCAATTCGTTTGCAACGTGTAGGCCGTAAAGGTCATGCAATGTATCGCTTGGCTGTTCAAGAGTCTCAACGCCATCCTTCAAGTGGCCGCGTAGTTGCTTATGTCGGTACTTACGATCCTCATACCAAAGATGCTAAAATCCAAGTTGAATTAGCTCAAAAATATCTAGACAATGGTGCTCAACCATCACCTCGGGTAATAAAGCTACTAACAAACGCTGGCGTTAAAATGCCAAAATGGGTAGTTCAAACTGATAACAGTAAATCAAAATCTATTCGTAACAGTGAAAAACTTCGAAAAAATCAACCAAAAGTCGAAGCTGCCGAGATTAAAAAAGAGGTCGAAAAACCTGTAGAAGTTATTGAATCTGAGCCAGTAGAAGAAATAGTAAAAACTGAAGAAACTACAGAACCTTTAGCGAAATAAAAACGTGATACAATTAAATTAGACATTAGTTTATTAGCGACCGAAGAGGCGAGGGGGCAAAATGGCAACAATAGACCAGCAATTTGTAGAATATATCGTAAAATCATTAGTAGGTCATCCAGATGATGTTTCTGTAGAACGAATTATTGATGAAAAGGGTGTTCTTTTATCGCTAACAGTGAATCCTGAAGATTTGGGCCGAGTCATTGGTAAGCGAGGTGTTACTGCTCAAAGTTTACGTACATTACTTCGTGCACTTGGAACAAAAAATGACGCCAGATATAATTTGAAAATTGTCAATAACGATGATCAACGTGAAAACTATACAATATCATCAGATGATGACAAGAGCGAGACTGTGAAAAACTCTACAGATGAACCTGTGGAAAAAACTTCAGATTATGCAAAAACCGCTCGTCAAGAGCTTGCAGAATTAGATGATCTAGATATATAATCATAATCAAGTTACAAGTAAAACACTTGGACTGCGAGATAAGCTCTATGCGAGCAACAAAATATTGTTGAGAGATTTATTTGTCATAGAAACCACCTTTAGGGGTGGTTTTTTTGTTTTAATACTCTATGATAGTAACAGATGAAAAAAATACAGATTATAACATTATTTCCAGAGATGTTCACAGGTGTGTTGAATAGTTCAATGATGTGGAAAGCCCAACAAGCCAAAGCGGTTGAGTTTCGCATAATAAATTTGCGTGATTTTGGTCTAGGTCCTCGAAAAAAAGTTGACGATACGCCATATGGTGGTGGTGACGGAATGTTATTAATGCCAGAACCATTGTTCGCAGCGATTGAAAATGCTAAAAAATACAACCCAAAAGCTAAAGTAGTGCTAATGACACCAAAAGGGGACCGTTGGAAGCAAGCTACGGCTCAGAAATGGTCAGAAGGTGATAATGGCTATATTTTTGTTTGTGGACGCTACGAAGGCTATGATGAGCGTATCTTGAAACTTGTTGATAGACAGGTGAGTGTAGGGGATTATGTACTAACTGGTGGTGAATTGCCAGCAATGACAATTATTGATAGCATCGTAAGATTAATACCTGGAGTTTTGGGTGGTGAAAATAGTGCGGCGATTGAAAGTTTTAGCGACGGCAAAACGCTTGAATTTCCACAATATACACGACCAGAAGTATTTAAAGGTATCAAAGTACCAAATGTTTTATTAAGTGGAAATCATGCCGAAATTGAGCGATGGCGTATAGAAAATTCAAGTAAATCTGATTAGTCAAGGAAACCCCGCTATAAGCGGGGTTTTGTTGTGGTGGATATCGTAAAGCGATCAGTCACAACATTTTATTTTTTTGGTGTATGTTTGTTTTTGTAACTTTCGCTGAATGTACTTTAAATTATTAACATAAAAAGCGCAAGCGAAATGGCAAAAAAAACAACGTTTGTTGTTTATGTAAACTAGTTCTATACTAATAATATGAAAATATTAGCAAAAGCAACTTCAGCAAAAAAACCCAAAACTCGTGAATCACAAAATGTAGCATACATTTATGCAGCAATATTAGTAATACTGGCATTAACACAATTATTTACTTTTGATAAATTTCTAGTGTTATTAGAGAGTTTTTGGCTACCTGGCGGGAAAACTGTTGCTTATTTGTTAGGTAGTGGAATTGTAGTTTGCGAAGTCTTAGCACTCCCCTTTTTATTACGATTAAAATTAAGTCCATTAATGCGAATAACATGTATGGTACTAGGCTGGATGGTTCCAATAATTTGGCTATTATTAACAATTTGGCTTTTATCTACCATTAATGCTATTTCAAACATTGGTTTTTTTGGAACAACTGTTGAATTAATGCCTGGTTGGTGGGCAATTTTTGTTTGTATAGCGATTGCAATCTTAGCGGCTTGGGCAAGCTGGGGATTGTGGCCGTTTGAAGGTTCAAAAAAATCAAAAAAATAAATTATTTAATTGTTTTATTTTTAGCAAAAGACTATTATAGATTCATAAAGGGGGACATAATTAATGGATAGTTTACATAAACTTGAAGATAAAATTGAGGTATGGTTAAAACCATTCCCGCATTTACCACCGAATTGGCGTAAATGGTTATCAGAAAATGTATGGTGGTTAGTATTGATAGGTGTTATTTTATCAGTTATCGGTACAATTATGCTTGCCATGTTAGTAATAACGGCTATGTCAGCTGTCAGTACAGTAACGAATGTCTATGGAGCATATGGAGTAAATATTGGTCAGACTTACACAGGTATGTGGTACTTATCAACACTTATATCTGTAGTTTTTTTGGTAGTTACAATTGTCATTGAAGCAATTGCAATATCACCACTAAAAACACAGAACAAAAAAGGTTGGGATTTAATGTTTCTTGCGTATCTGATAGGTATTCTATCAAGTGTTGTTAGTGCCGTTTTGACTTTGACTATTGTAAATCTATTTAGTGCTGTAATTGGTGCTGTAATTGGCGCGTACTTCCTATTCGAAGTCCGATCATATTTTAAACAAGCTGCAATTGTCAAGAAATAGACATACACATTGCTTGAGTCGATATCCTAAATAGTGTACAATCTGTAGTGCTAGTGGGGTGTGGCCAAGTGGTAAGGCATCGGCTTTTGGTGCCGACATTCGGGGGTTCGAATCCCTCCACCCCAGCCATGAAAATAGTCAGACCTAGTTGGTTTGACTATTTTCATAGCCATGGTTGTATGGTTTAAAATATTTTATGTAAACTAGGGCAATAGAACCCAATATTTAAGCTTTTTTTCGCATATTTCCTGAAATTTCTCTTTATCAATACCATACTTTTCGGCAATAAAATGAAGTTTTTGTATTTTTTTAGGATTTCTGACTTCACGCAATTTATCTATTGCACCCGCTTTTTTCCCGGCATTTATAAAAAATAAATATCTACCAGTATATTTAGGGTACATGTAGATGCTACCAATAAAATACATTGTTTTACTAAAAGGAAACTTTATATCGTGCCCACTCCATTTACCCCTCGTGCAAGTGTAGACTACATCACCCAACTCACTCCACTTTTTTAATAGCTTTTGTTCTTCATCATATTCAGCCATTTCGTAAGAAAGGTCACTCTGGTGCCAAGCTTTATCATATTTTGGCATATCCAGCCATTCGTGCCATTTTTGAATCATAAGATTATATTATCATACGCTATAAGCTCGCTGTTATTTTTCTATAGAAATACAAACATCAATTAATTGTTTAGCAGTTTGTTCGATTTCATCTGCTGATGAATGGATATTTATCCCAAATCCAGACCCTAATCCATTATCAACAACACCAATACTTATGTTAACCGATCTTGACAGAATATCGTCTGTTCGAGGAAGTGAACCCGGTGTAGCAAAACGAGCGTGTGTCGACCAATCAACAGTAGGTGTTTTGTGATCAATAACTTGATTCATATTGCTATAAACATGCCATCCGGAATTTGATAATGGTTTGGTTCCAATCCTTTCAGACACCATATGTGCCTTTTTCTTATCTTTAAAAAGTACAGTTAAAAGTGTCGAGCACTCACCACTAAGATCATTAATTTGTCTAAACTCTATTCCTTTTAAATTATTTATCAAATTCTTAAATAGGTTTTTGTTTTTTCGTAATATTTGTAACATCATATCAAGCTTTCTAACTTGAGCAAGTGCAACTGCACCTGTCAACTCATTCATTTTGAGATTTAGACCGACTAAATCACCCGAAGCATCTTTATTACTTCTATTAGGACGATGCCCTTGATCATGTATAGCAAAAGCTCTTTCATATAGGTCTTTATTATTTAGAGTGAGAACACCCCCATCACCGGTTGCAATATTTTTATATCTATTTAATGAAAAAACACCTATGTCGCCAATTGACCCTACTTTTTTACCCATGTATGTTGCACCAGCAGCCTGGCAACAATCTTCAATTACTTTCAAATTATACTTCTTAGCAATTCGCATTATTTCCGTCATTTTGCAAGGGTTACCTAACATATGAACTACCATAATAGCTTTTGTTTTATTGGTGATTTTAAGTTCAAGGTCAAATGGATCAATAGTTAGTGACTTATCTATTTCAACGAAAACTGGTGTAGCACGTGCATAGATAATTGATGATATCGAAGCTACATATGTGAAACCGGGTACAAGTACTTCGTCGCCCTCACCTATACCTAAAGTAAGAAGTGAAATTAGAAGAGAAGATGTGCCAGAATTAGTTGCTAATGCGTGATTAACACCACAGTAATCTGCGAACTCTTTTTCAAACGAATAAACTTTATGTTTGAAATTTGGGTCATTTAGGTCACCATACCTAGATAGATACCCACTCGATAAAACGTCCATAACTTCATTACGCTCTTCGTCTCCAAAACAATATGCTCCTGGACCAGCCATAATTTCTCCTTAGTCATTACGATTCTTAGACACATTATATAATAAAATGTATAATAAGGTGAATAATCGGCAATTATATAATGTTTTTTATGTTTTGGAAAGGTTTGAAATGAATAATAAAATTAAGATTGGATTAATTGGATTTGGCCGTCTTGGTGAAATTCATGCACGAAATATTATATTATCAAATATCGCTGAGTTGAGTATAGTATGTGATATTAATACTAACGCTCTTAACCGTGCCAAAACACAATATGGGGTGAACGTAACTGCAGATATCAACGAATTCCTTGCATACGAACCACTTGATGGAATTGTTATTGCTTCGAGTACGTCTTGTCACCTTGAATTGATTGATGCTGTTTCTACGAAGGGAATTCCAATATTTACCGAAAAGCCGATTGGGTTAACTCTAGAACAGACAGATAAAGTATTACAGAAAGTAGTTGACAATGAAGCTCCATTCCAAATAGGGTTTCAGAGGCGCTGGGATCCACAATACAGAAAAGTAAAATCAATAGTTGAATCTGGAGAAATCGGTAAACCAATTCTGCTTAAGACATATAGCCGTGATCCGAACGCATCAAAACCCGAAAACTGGGGTCTAGATAAGAATGGAGGCCTTTTTTTGAACGCTGGAATTCATGATTACGATATATCTAGGTTTATATTAGGTGATGAAGTAGATAGAATATCTGCTACAGGCGCAACCTTAATATATCCCGATCTAGCCAGCGTCGGAGATATAGATACCTGCTCAACTACGTTATTTATGAAGAATGGCACGATGGCTATGACTGAATGCAACAGATACGCCACATATGGCTACGATGTAGGCATGGAGATAATTTGCACAGAAGGAATTATTAAAATTGGACACGAACGAAATTCTTCGGTAGTTGTTTTACATAAAAACAAAAAAGCTCCATCTGTTTATGATGTATTTGCAGATGCGTTTAGCTCAGAAATAGAGGGTTTTTTACGCGCAATTATTGAAAAAAGCCCTATGAGTCCTGGGATTGAAGATGCTCGTATAGCTCTGCAACTTGCGATAAAAGCACGAGAATCATACGAATCAGAAAGCAAGGTTGTTATAGTTGAACCGTTATCACCATTAAATATCAAACCTGAATAAACGTTCCTTTAATCAAAGTCCATCATTAATTAGTTTGAAAAGCTTATTAGATTGATTATAGTTTACAAAAGACCGTAAATAATGTATAATATGTGTATGAATAAGCATGTGGACTTATATTTATTTCGGCATGGCGAAGCGCTTAACAATGTTCAATCAAATATGGTTGGAGGCCGAAGCGACAATGCTCCATTAGTTGAGAATGGTGTTCGTCAAGCCAATGATTTAGGAGAAAGATTAAAAGTAATTAATTTATACCCTAACGAAGTCTATTCTTCTACAGCAATCCGTGCACGGCAGACTGGACAAATAGCACTTGATGCAATGGGAGTTTTTATAGACATAAAACTTGATGAACGTTTGCATGAACAAGATACGGGTGATTGGACTGGTTGTCTTGCAAAAGATATATTTACCGAGGAGATGGTCAACACAATTGAAGCTTCCGGCAAAGACTTTAGATCTCCAAATGGTGAATCTATGAATGATGTAGGCCGTCGTATGTATGATTGGGCTGAATCACTAGGGTCGGGGACTGATGACGAAGCTAATATAGTGTTCGCCTTCACTCACGGTGGTGCTATCAGAGCTTTTGCCTCCCGACTCTATGAATGGTCACATGCTCAAACATACCAAACAAGACCAAGTAATACGTCTGCAAGTATTTTCAGAAAAATCGATGATGAATTATGGCACATGACAGCGTTGGGAGTTGAAGCTATAGATTTGGAAGTTTACAAATAATGGCACACACAATTCCATTTGAAATTTGTTCTAGACTTGTTGATGACAAACTGATTGCAAAGAGTCTCAAGACTGTTATTTGGTTTGGTTCAATACGAAATAATCAAGATGTTCATAAGCGTTCCGACTATGATATTCAAATAGTTTTAGATAAACCATCTATGTTGTTAACTCTCCACATAAATAATATATTGGTCGAATATCCAAATATAGATTTAAGTATTATGTATATGCAAGATATATATAACAATAAGGACAGAGTTATTTTTCATGATGGCACAAAGGGTTTGTTTTTTATGTATATCCTTGCGACAGGTAAGGTTCTTTATGGCGAAAA
>Ga0265292_1002327_pt1 | contig 13439 bp, 14 predicted proteins | sample Munlanlewell296A_FD_189080 | JGI IMG/M metagenome (GOLD analysis project Ga0265292, IMG submission 189080) | Leachate microbial communities from a municipal landfill in Southern Ontario, Canada - Leachate well 296A | ecosystem: Engineered > Solid waste > Landfill > Unclassified | place: Canada...
CTGACATGTTTCCTCCTTTATTTTAATTTATTTTATAATTGATTTTAAGTTACTATTTAGGTATAAAGGTATATGTTATACTGAAAGAAATCTGGTTTTAGGTTGAAAGGTTGAGCGGCTGGTTTGGTTGATGGTCTTTGGTTATTGGGTTTTCCCCATATACTTTTGACTTTTTACCAAACTAGTTGCCCAACCCATGGACTTTATACCCTTTATACCTTATTCCTCTATTTCCCTATACCTAAATAGTTACGATTTCAGTTAGCTAATTACGAAAAAAAGAATGATATGGACAAAGATTATTTTTTTCAAATTATAATTTTAAAATCAACTTCTGCACAAATACTACTGTTATGTCAAGAATCATATGATGCATAGATTGCTTCGTCGTTCCTCCTCGCAATGACGTCATTGCGAAACCGACGAAGGAGGTGAAGCAACTTAGCGAAGCGACTCATGAACACCTTTAAAGTAAAATAATTTGTGAATAATCTCAAAACGATATATCAGGATTGACATGATATTACAAATTCAATATAAATACACCACTTTTTTGGTCACAAAAAATTCCTCTTCAAAAAAATCTTTCAATTCATATATCTTATGAGTGATCAGTGATTGGCGATTGGCGATTGCAATTTCTTTCTCCACATCACCGCCTTTAAGGTATAAAATTCCATTTGTTAAATCATTAAAATTTTCTTTTTTGATTTTATTTTTCACCCAACAATAAAACTCCGGCAATTCAGCAACAGCACGGCTTACAATAAAATCAAACTTATCATTTATATTTTCTGCCCGCTGCCGAATGGCTTTAGCATTCTTCAATCCCAGTTCTTCAATAACTGCATTGACTACGGTAATTTTTTTTCCTATCGAATCAACCAGATAAAAACTACATTCAGGGAATATGATTGCAAGCGGAATTCCGGGAAATCCGCCGCCGGTTCCAACATCCAGAATTCTTGTGTTTTTTTTAAACTTTATAACCTTCGCAATACCCAATGAATGCAATACATGTCGTTCATACAGATTTTCAATGTCCTTACGGGAAATAACATTGATCTGCGCATTCCATTTTGTATAGATATCCTGAAGCAAAGCAAAACGCCGCTCCTGCTCAGAAGTAAGTGAAAAATATTTTTTTATTATGTCCATGGATTCTTGCAGCAAAGTTAAACTAATTTTGTTTTTTCAAAAATTTACAATAGGTTTGTTGCCTGTTTTATATTTATCATGAAGAAATTTACTATAATTTTAATTGCAATCATTTTACTGGCTTTTCTATCCCAAAATGCATCTTCGGAATTATCAACTATTCATAAATATTCTCTCAATGAATACGTAGCAATATACAAACCTATTGCGATTAAGGAAATGAACAGGTCCGGAGTGCCTGCAAGTATTACTATGTCTCAAGCTATACTTGAATCGGGATATGGAAACAGCGCATTGGCAATATATGCAAATAATCATTTCGGCATTAAAAACAAACCCGACTGGAAGGGAGAAACATATTGTATCGGCACTTCTTGTTATAAAAAATACAGTTCGGCTCTTGAATCTTATGAAGACCATTCAAATCATATCAAGTCGCGAAAATGGTATGCTGACCTTTTTAACCTTGAAATCACCGATTACAAGCAATGGGCATTCGGATTGAAAAAAGCCGGTTATGCCCAGGATCCAAATTATGCCTACCGCCTTATTCAAATTATTGAAATGTATAAATTCAATACGCTTGATAGTCTTTACACACCCTCCGATTCAACCGCTGCCAAACAATAAATAAATTTCTTCCAGTAAATATTATTTGATAGGTTAGTAATCAGGCGTTGGTAAAAAATCTTAACTTTGTACTATATAATCTTTCCTTCATGAAAAAGTTCCTTATTGTATCTGCAATTATATTTAGCTGTTTTCCTCTTTCGGCACAACAATACTTAGATTATGGCTTCCAGCGCGATCTTTCAGTAATCGTTAAAGATAATTTACTGAATAACCTGAAAAACCCATGGGGCGGCGGACTTAATTCCTGTCAGTTTTCCGAGATCGACCTAAACCAGGATGGAATTAAAGATTTATTTGTTTTTGATCGCAGCAGTTCAAAAATTCTTACATTTATAAATAACGGCGCTCCAAATACCATAGACTATACTTTTACTCCTGAATACATCAGTAAATTTCCGCCTATTCATGATTGGGCACAACTTGTTGATTACAACTGCGATGGGAAAGAAGATATTTTCACTTACGGAATAGGTGGGATTACTGTTTATAAGAATATTTCCGATACTGTAAACGGACTATTATTCTCTCTTATCACAACAATGATCTATTCCCAACAAGGACCGAATTACGTCAATCTTTTAGTTACCCAGGTTGATTATCCTGCAATTGCAGATATTGATAACGATGGGGACCTTGATATACTTACATTTTTTGGTCTCGGTTCTTATATTGAGTTCCATCAGAATATGTCGAAAGAATCATACGGAAATTGCGACAGCCTGAACTATGTGTTGCAGGATTACTGCTGGGGCAATTTTGCAGAAAACAGCGGTAATAACAATATCACCCTTAACATCATCTGCCCACCATGGAAAAAATCTGCAGACAAGGGAGATTCATTACCGGCATTACTTTCCGGCACCAGACATACAGGCTCAACGCTGCTCGCTACCGATCTGAATGGCGATAATGTGAAAGATCTTTTGGTAGGCGATGTCGGTTATCCGGGTATTATTAAACTTACGAACGGAGGCACAGCTGATAGTGCCAATATGATAAGCCAGGACACGCTTTTTCCTTCAGATTCCACAAAAGTGAATATAGTTTCCTTTCCTGTTCCATGCTTTCTTGACGTGAACAACGATAACAAAAAAGATCTGATAGTTTCTCCGTTTGATCCCAGTCTTGCTACAACTCAAAATTTAAAAAGCTGCTGGTATTATAAAAATAACGGATCCATTTCAAACCCGATTTTTGATTACCAGTCCGATAGTTTTTTACAATCAGATATGATTGACGTAGGAGGAGGCGCTTATCCTGTTTTATGTGATTACGACTGCGACGGGCTTCCTGACCTTTTTATCGGGAATTTCGGAAAGATAGATTCTACTTACTATCTTTACGGAAACCTGATCGCAACCTATAAATCTTCCATCACACTTTATAAAAACATTGGTACTGCAAACAACCCTGAATTTCAGTTTATCACCAACGATTTTGCAAACCTTGCTCATCTGAAATTAAATGGGATAGTTCCAACTTTTGGAGATATTGATGGTGATAGCGCAACAGAAATGATCATTGGCAAATCGGATGGTAAATTAGATTTGTATGATAATACAGCAGGGCCAGGAAACCCGATGAATATGGTGTTGTCGCAATCCAATTATATGGGAATAAATGTTGGAAATTTTAGTACCCCCCAGTTTGTTGACATAGACGGAGATTCATTGCTTGACCTTGTTATCGGTGAAAAAAAAGGCAACCTGAATTTTTATAAAAATACAGGCACAAAATATAATCCTGTTTTTACTTTTGTCACCGATTCATTTGGACATATTGATATTATTGATCATTCCATGTCAAACTATGGATATAGTGTTCCGTGTTTTTTTAAAGATTCCACCAACCATTTGAAGTTGTTTGTTGGAAGCGAATCGGGATATATCTTTTATTATAAAGACATTGAAAATAATCTTAACGGTAATTTTACTCTTGAAGATACTAAGCTTGGCTTTATTTATAACGGTACGAGATGCGGGGTGGCTGTCGGCAACCTGAACAATGACAACTATCCGGATTTGATTACAGGAAATTTTTCAGGTGGAGTTTGTTACTACAAAGGGGTATTTCCTCCACCGGCAGGAATTTCAGAGCATCCTCATTCAAATTTCCTCAATGCTGAATTATATCCAAATCCGGCTGATGATAAGGTATTCATCAAATTTTCCAATACAATTTCAAATGAAAATATTGATATAAAAATTTACAATGCAATAGGCACATGTGTTTTTTCATTTCGTGAAAGTTCTAAATCTGTATGTTCAATTGATGTTTCAAATTTGACCAATGGGCTTTATATATGTATAGTTACTACAAATGATAACACATCTGGCAATGGGTATCCATCCCTATGGGACAGGAAACTATTCAGCAAGAAACTTCTTATCATACATCAATAATTTCAGATGCTTAGTTTCAGGATTAAACTTTTATAATCAATCACGGCTTTATATTCCATAAGCAGGTCGCTGCCAAGCACACCATCAATGGCTTGCATGCCAAGCATTTCATACGATTGATTTACGTGAGTCATATCAAGCAATATCGCATTATAATTTTCCAGTTTCAATTCCGAGATGCAAAACTTTTTCACTTTAGTAAAGTGGCTTTTCATAGTATTTGTACCAAGACCCGTAGAAAGGTTTTCGAATGATTTAAAAGATTTTTTTCTTTTTCTCACAAACTTTGAAATCCGGTTAATATCGAACACTGTTTTAGAAGCGCCCGTATCGACAAGCATATTAATGCGTTTGCCATTTAACTCAGCATCGACGAACAGATGAAAACCATCAGCCTCGAGCTTCACAAACCGGACAGGTATTTTTATAATCATTGTTTTCCAGAGAAATATGTTTACAAAAAAAGCCCCGATTTTGGGGCTTTCAGGTATAAAAATTATTTTTATTCTCCTGTAATTACCCTTGCATCGGTTACGGGTATCCACACTCCATTCTTATAAGAGATCACAAAACCATTGATACCTGTCTTTGCTTTGATGTCGTTTGCATATTGCCTTGCCGCAGCGAAAGAAGAGAAAGTACCGATAGAGTATTTATAAGTCCCCTGGTATGCATCCACATAAATTTCTTCGTTGATATTGTATGTTTTTTGGAAATAAGACCTGGAATCATTACTAGCGAGTGAACCTATCTGCACTCTATAAATCACTCCACTTATTGGTATTACTTTATCCTGGTTAATATTGTTATTTTTTATACTGCTATAGTATACTATAGTATACTGACGAATTACACTATCATTCACCTCTGAAACCGTCATTGTTGAATCTTTATCGAAGACTAACAAGCCATTTATGATCAGTGAATCTCTTAAATATTTAGCTTCAAGCATCTGCGGTGTAAGAGTTACACCATTTTCGTCAACAAGATTGCCAAGGGGTGTATTGAGTTCTTTATCGAGATAATTCGGAACACCGTCTTTATCGTCGTCGAACGGACATCCTTCTGAATCTGCTTTAACACCAGCAGGAGTATCAGGACATTTATCTTCGCTGTCTTTTACTTTATCCCCGTCAGAATCCATTTCGTTGAGTGCTTCGAAATTTACATCCTTATAATGCCTGCTATCAAGTTTGTCTTTCGACATACCACTCAAGTTGTATTGCAATGTAACTGAAGTAAAGAGATAACCATCATTATGGGTATTCTTATAACTGAAGTTATCAATGACATCTGAATTGGTAAAAAAGTAAACGGAAGAAATATAAGCCTCAAATTTATCAGATAATTTAAAATTTATACCACCACCAACTGGGAGTGTAAATGCATGATGATGATAAAGATTCAACGAGTCAAGTAAGGTTTCAAATTTGTAATCTCTATTCAATATATTTCCGTTCTGCGGATTTTCCCAGTCGAAATCCTGATCGCGTATAGTACCATCCGGCCAGTAATGATAATATGCGTAGTTATGATATTGGTCTCTCAGGTCACCTCTGGCTAAAAATGTCATGTAACCAAAACCAGCAGTCAGATATGGAGCGAACAGTGAAGTTTTATTGATAATAAACCCGTTATCAAAATGGAAGTTGACACTAAGATTAGCCTGTAATACATTTGTTTGGAAATTAAAATGACGATTCATCCTGTTATCATTTTCACATAGAGAACCCTTCAATCCGCTCAGAGAAACCCCAAAAGCGCTTCCGAGGCGTTGTTCGATTACAAATGTGGCAACTGAATTGAATCTACCCACTTGACGAATTTCGCTGTTATAGCTTCCTATATCACCAAAAAAAGTCATAATACCTGCGCCTGCACTAATAGAAGGCAAGTGGTATTTGTTATAGACAGTATCCTGAGCAGCCGGCTGCAAAGAAATATTAGTAGTTGCATCCTGTCCATAAGTTATCGCTCTAATGGTTAAAGCAATAACAATCAGTATAACATATTTTTTACGCATAAAATGTTTATTGAGATAAACACAATATTTTAATTAAATATATAAAGGTACAAATAATTAAAACAAAAAAAAATTAAAAATTCGGCGTTAAAGAATATTTTTTATAAAAATCTTCAATATGTTTTACGGCTTCATCAGGTTTATCAACAACTATAAAAAGATCCAATTCATTTTCTTTGATATTTTTTTCTATCAACATCCTGTTTTTAATCCATTCCATCAATCCTGACCAATATTCCTTTCCCATCATTACGATTGGAAAACGTGCGATCTTTTTTGTCTGAATAAGCGTAACTGCTTCAAAAAATTCATCACAAGTGCCAAAGCCTCCGGGCAAAACTATGAATCCTTGTGAATACTTCACGAACATCACTTTTCTGATAAAAAAATAATAGAACGACAGCAATTTATCGGGGTCGATATATGGATTGGGAGTTTGTTCAAAAGGCAACTGAATATTCAAACCAACTGATTTCCCCCCTGCCATTTTAGCGCCTTTATTCGCTGCCTCCATTATCCCAGAACCTCCCCCTGTTATAATTCCAAAACCAGCTTTTGCTATTTTATATGCTGTTTCCTGTGCCAGTTTATAATGAGCATGCTCAGGGTTTGTACGTGCAGAACCAAATATTGTTACGCATGGTCCGATAATAGCCAACTTTTCATATCCTTCAACAAATTCGGCCATAATTTTAAAAATCTGCCATGAATCGGAAGATTTAATCTCTGTCCAGTCCTTTTGTTGAAAGGCTTCGCGAATTTGTTCATCTTCGTTTAATTCGGCTTTCATAGCTACGGGCATTTAAATTTTCGTGTAAATATATACTTTTTTTCAGAATTGCCAAGTCTTTCATAATTGCTTTTTTTTAATTAGAATTTATTTTGTAATTTTGTGTAATATTTAACATTTTTAAATTATGACATTAACTGTAAAACATCTTAAAGAACCGGGATTCAAAGAGCCGATGGTTATTTTCCCTCTTAAGCAATATGAAACACTTATGGAATATATCGAAGATATTGAAGATTGTCTGTCTGTTATGGAGCGGATAAATGAACCCAATATTTCGCAGGAAGAAGTTGAAAAAAAATTTAAAAAGAAATTCGGAAGCAAATGAAGTATTCCATCTTTTACAAGCGATCTGCTTCTGAAGAATTGCTTCAACTTCCGGCAAATTTTGCCCATAAAGTAAAGGCAGCAATAAACAGCCTTTCTGAAAATCCCCGCCCACACGGCTGCAAAAAACTGAAAGATTCGATTAACGAATACCGCATTCGCATTGGCAACTACCGTGTGATATACACTATTACCGATACTATTCTTAATGTTACTGTTATTAAAATCGCTCATCGTAAAGATGTTTATCGTTAATCATCATTCATAACCTGAATTGCCATGTGCCTCTGCCGGCAGACAGATATAGTAATCCTAAACCTAATATGTGTAATAAAATATCAGGAATGTAATAGTTTCTATTTGAAAAGAATTTCTTTCAGAAACTGTCCTGTATAGCTTTCCCCGACCAATGCAATCTGTTCAGGAGCGCCCTGTGCTATTATAATTCCGCCACGATCACCACCCTCGGGGCCCATGTCAATAATATGATCTGCAACTTTAATAACTTCCATGTTGTGTTCAATCACTATTACAGTATTTCCTTTGTTAACAAGCTTGTTCAGCACTTCAAGAAGTACACGCACATCTTCAAAATGAAGACCTGTTGTAGGTTCATCAAGAATATATAAAGTTTTACCTGTATCTTTTTTTGAAAGTTCTGCTGCCAGCTTCACCCTTTGTGCCTCGCCCCCGGATAAGGTAGTGGATGGCTGTCCGAGCGAAATATAACCAAGCCCGACATTTTTAATGGTTTTAACTTTTAAATATATGGATGGAATGTTCTCAAAAAATTCGATGGATTGGTTAATGTTCATATTCAACACATCGTTTATTGATTTCCCTTTGTAACGAATTTCTAATGTTTCCCTGTTGTATCTTTTTCCGTTGCAGGCATCGCATTCCACGTATACATCAGGCAAAAAATTCATTTCAATTGTTTTTACTCCGGCACCTTGGCAATTTTCGCATCTTCCACCTTTAACATTAAAAGAAAACCTACCCGGCAAATAACCGCGAACCTTAGATTCAGGCAACTGGGCGAACAATTTCCTGATCTCATCAAAAACACCAATATATGTGGTTGGATTTGATCGTGGTGTACGGCCAATGGGAGACTGGTCAATTTCTATGACTTTATCAATATTTTTAAGTCCATCTATTTTTAAATATGGCAAAGGCTTCAATCCTGATTTATAGAAATGTTTGCTTAAAACAGGATACAATGTTTCATTGATCAATGAAGACTTTCCGCTGCCTGATACACCGGTTATGCAAATCATTTTCCCAAGCGGAATATCAACATGAATGTTTTTTAAATTATTTCCCGTGGCGCCTGATAATGACAAAAACCTTCCATTGCCTATACGCCTTGAGGAAGGGATAGAAATTTCTTTAATACCTGAAAGGTAATGAGATGTATGTGTATTACATTGTATCAGTTCGGATGGCGTGCCTTGCGCTACAATTTTCCCTCCTAATACCCCTGCACCCGGACCAATATCCACAAGGTGATCAGCAGCTAATATCATTTCTTTATCGTGTTCCACAACTATCACGGAATTCCCCATATCCCTAAGGTCTTTCAGCGCTTTGATCAGTTTAAGATTATCGCGCTGATGAAGCCCGATGCTGGGTTCATCAAGTATATACATAACTCCGACAAGTTGCGAACCAATCTGTGTTGCAAGTCTTATCCTTTGCGATTCGCCACTCGACAAACTCTTTGCCGTCCTGTCAAGTGTAAGATAATCAAGCCCAACATTGAGTAGAAATTCCAGGCGTTCTCTGATCTCCCTGATCAGTTCAAAAGCGACTTTTCTTTTCCTTTCATCAAGAAACTTATTTACATTTTTGATCCAATCGTGCAATTGCAATACTGCCATTGCTGATAGTTCTGCAATATTTTTATCGCCAATTCTGAAATGAGTTGATTCCTTTTTCAGCCTGCTTCCATCACATACAGGGCATTTTACTTCGTTCATAAAACCGTAGGCCCATTTTTTAACTGAGTTGGCAACAGCATCCTGAAATTGGTTATGAATGAAACTGGCAATACCCTCAAAGCTCAAAGCATAGGTAGCTGAAACACCGTAGTTGTCGGCTTTTACTTTAAATACTTCATCTGAACCGTAGAGAATAATATTGAGGGCATGATCTGAGATTTCTTCAATGGGTGTGTCAAGCGTGAATTCATATTTATGGCCGATAGCTTCGAGTTGCCGGATAATCCATTTATTTTTCATCTCACCAACAGGAATTATACCACCTTGTCTGATGGATTTTTTCCGGTCAGGAATGATCTTATCCTCGTCGAGTTGGGTTATTGTCCCAAGCCCGTTGCATTTCGGGCACGCTCCATAAGGAGAATTAAAAGAAAAAGTATTAGGTTCCGGTTCTTCATAAGATAAACCTGAAGTGGGACACATCAGAAAACGGCTAAATTGAACAACTTCAGAGCTATCTTTTTCCATTACTATTACCACTCCTTTTCCATGCTTCATAGCAAGTTGAACGGATTCTGCCAACCTGAACCTGTCGTCCTTTTCGATTTTTTCATTGTCAATCACAATTTCAACATTGTGAATCTTATATCTGTCGAGTTGCAATCCGAATGTAATCTCTCTAATAATCCCGTCAATTCTTACCTTCAGGAAACCCTGTTTTCTGATCTGTTCAAAAAGTTCGCGGTAGTGCCCTTTTCTTCCTTTGATAACAGGGGCTAATATCAACAATTCTTTTCCTTCATACTTTTTAAGGATAGTATCGATGATCTGGCTTTCGGAATACCTAATCATTTTTTCTCCTGTAACATAAGAAAAAGCATCAGATACGCGGGCATAAAGCAATCTCAGAAAATCATAAATTTCTGTTATAGTGCCAACTGTTGAGCGCGGGTTTTTAGATGTGGATTTCTGTTCAATTGCGATAACAGGACTTAACCCGGATATCTTGTCCACATCAGGTCGTTCGAGGTTTCCAAGGAACTGACGGGCATAAGCAGAATAGGTTTCAATATAACGTCTTTGCCCTTCGGCATAAATAGTATCGAATGCAAGAGAAGATTTTCCGCTACCGCTCAAACCTGTGATAACAACCAATTTATTGCGGGGAATAATTAGATCGATATTCTGGAGATTATGAACCCTTGCGCCAAAAATATCCAGAGAATCGGTCTTTTCGCATTGCACGGAACCGGCGGAGATATTTTCCTCTTTGCTGTCAACAAATTCTCCTGCCATAAGAATACAATAAACTATGCACGGTAATAATTTGCATTATTATTTGATTGGTTTTTTGTTTGTGGTTAATAGCTGTTGGTTTGGTTTTTGGGTTATGGTTTTAGGGAAACCCAATAACAATAGACCTTTTACTAAACCAATTGCAATGAACCTCAAACCATTGACCTTATTATTTACTGATGCTATCAGAAAACATTAATGGTTCATCCTTTACATCAGAAAGAAGAGTATCATAGTATATACAGCCTTCTTTTGGTATTGTGAGATAGTATATTTTTCCGGTTGAATTTTCCAATGCAGGTTTTCGTATCCAATAATTAAATTCTTTCAGCAGCTTATAACTGATATTATATTTCTTCGCAAACCCGACAAGGTCAGTGATAGAAGAATCAACTTTTACAGAATACGTTTGAATAGGAGGGTAAAGATCTCTCGCCCGCAAATAAAATCCATACCCTTTGGGGTTTGAAATAATAATCTTTAGCGCTATAATCCTATATACATATCGTGCCGTTTCATTATTCAGGTAAAGGTCATAATAGTCAGTCGATTTTTGCTGCCCTATTTGTTTACTTAAAGCGCCCATTCCAACATTGTATGAAGCAGCCGCCAATGTCCAGTTATTATAGATTTTATATGCTTCGAGAATGTATTTACAGGCAGCTTCTGTAGCTTTTTCAATATTGTAACGTTCGTCAATATTATCATTTACCTCAAGGCCATATCTTACAGCGCTTTCTTTTATAAACTGCCATATTCCTGCAGCTCCTGCAGGCGAAACAAGGTTATTTGTAAATCCGCTTTCAGCAAGGGCAAGATATTTAAAATCATCCGGGACATTGTATTTTTTCAGAATAGGCTCCACAAGTGGAAAATATCTATTTGCTTTTTTAATTAACATGATCGTTTGTGATTGCCAATAGGTATTAACTAATAATTCACGATCGATACTTTCTCTCACATCAAAGCGGTTGGTTCCCACCTTTTCTCCTGCAAACTCTATATGGTCGGGTATCTCAACTGCAAATATTTTATAGTTTTTATAAAATGCTTTCTGATAATCCGAATCACCGTCGGGTTTATTGGTTGAGAAATTAAAAAGCGACAACAGCAAAACGACAAAAACGAGAAATACCAGAGCGTATATAATTTTTTTATAAAACATACTATTTTAGTTTCGTTTTGCATTCAGATTAGCAATATAAAACAACGTAATAAATAATCCTAATAAGTAAGTCCCATATAAAATGATATGTAACAAACCCCAATTACTAATAAAATTAATTGCCACAATAGACAAAATCATTGTAACACACGAAATGCCTGAGAAAATCAAAGCAACCTGTCTTTCGTTAAATCCAAGATATGACAAGTGATGTGCCGTATGATCTTTACCCCCGACAAAGGGTGATCTGCCCTTTCTTATTCTTTTAATAACAACGGTAGTTGTATCAATTATGGGTATCGAAAAAATCAGCACGGAAGTAATAATCTGTTTTGAGAATATTTCGATTCCCTGTCCTTCAGAATGATTCCAGAAATAAATGATACCTAAAGCAGCAAGAAATGCACCAAGGAACTGGCTTCCGGTATCGCCCATATATATAATAGAAGGACTCCAGTTGAATTTCAAAAAACCAACCAATGCAGCAAAAAGTCCGACAAGTATGAAAATATCCGGATTTTTAAAATCATCTATCCAAAACAAATTAATTATAATGGTAAGAATTATTGAAATAGAAACGATGGCTGCTATCGCATCCATATTGTCAAGCAAATTGAGGGAATTCATTATACCTACTACCCACAAAATAGTAATTGCATAATTAAGGATTTCATATTCAAAAATATGAATATATACATTTGTTGAAATAAGTATAATACCACAGGATATTTGAGCGAAAAGTTTAATGAATGGCTTTGTGTTATAAGCATCATCAAACATCCCCATCAAAAAACCAAGTGTTGAGGCAAATAATATCCCTATAAATTGCAGATTTGGGAAATATTCGCTTCTTTCAAAGAAAAAATAATAAGCAATAATAGATAAAAGGAAAATAATATAAAAAGAAATTCCACCAATTGCAGGTTTTGATTGAGCCCCCCACTTGATAATGGTTTCCTCGGTATTGCGAATACCAAGTGTTTTAATAAATTTAACTAAAAGCGAATTGATCAGTATGGAAAAGACCAGACAAGCTATAAAAAAAACAAAATACACAACTAATAGAATATTCGGCATCAATTCCTCTATTATTATATTTTAAAATGTAAAATGCAAAGTGCAAAGTGCAAAGTGTAAAAAAAATTACTTATAATTACTTTTTGTAGTTACTACTGATTTGCCAATAATATTAGTTAATTCATGGGATTCCTTTAGCAGAAAATTTAATTGTTCATCTTCGGTTGGAAGTAACTCAGATCGTTTAATTAATTTTAACCAAAATAATGACTCTTTTAATTCTTTAAAAACAACCTGAAGTTTATGAGCAAAATCCGCACGACTTTCTGCGCCGCATGCTTCTTCATAATTTGCTCCTGCTGATGTTCCGGAACGCATTAATTGATTTCCGATATGTCTTCCAACAGCAGTTTTGTTTAATCTTAAAGCTAATTTTATAATTTTAGCGGCAAAATCCAAAAACCTTTCAGATAAATTGGTTTTCATTAAATTTTACATTTTAGAATTTGCATTTTGAATTTTGCATTATCTATTAATTTGCAAAGATAGAAATATTTGAGATTAAAACATAGAGGCCAAATCCCGGAAAAGAGGTGCATTTGCATCTTTTTCAGAAATAACCGGATTTGTAACATTCCAGTTTATCTTCAAGTCAGGATCATTCCAACGGATCGCTACTTCTGAT
>Ga0265292_1002328_pt1 | contig 13439 bp, 11 predicted proteins | sample Munlanlewell296A_FD_189080 | JGI IMG/M metagenome (GOLD analysis project Ga0265292, IMG submission 189080) | Leachate microbial communities from a municipal landfill in Southern Ontario, Canada - Leachate well 296A | ecosystem: Engineered > Solid waste > Landfill > Unclassified | place: Canada...
ATAGGCACCATCTTCATGACTAGGATGGTCGGGGTCGCGATCCTGACCCTGCCGATGGGCGTCCTCTCCGACCGATACGGCCGCGCCAGGGTGCTGACGGGGGGCCTACTCTTCTTTATCGTCGGTCTCGCCATAATCCCCTTCGCGAGAACCGTGGAGGCCTTCAGCCTGGTGCTCCTCCTGATGGGGGTCGCCGCCTCCGCCGCCGTCGTGCTGGGGCCCATCTACTCCAGCTTCTTCAGGGGGGAGGAGATGGATAGGGCCTTCGGGATTCAGGGGTTCCTCAATATTATCGCGAGTTCCGTGGGGAGCCTCGCTGGGCTGATCCCGCCGATGCTCGTCTCCGGCTGGAGCGTGGGCACCGCCGAGTCCTACAGGCTCGTGCTCTACGTCGCGACGGCCTTCTATCTGACGTCCATGCCGTTCTTCGTGCTCTCGGCCACCTCGGCCAAGGAGCCCGCGAGGGGTAGCGGGCCGAGGCTGATGATCAGGTCGGTGGGCACGGTGGCGAGGTTCTCGGTCTTCTCCGCGCTGAATGGCCTCGGCTACAGCGTCTTCTTCGGCCTGCTGTCCTACTACGCCTACACGCGGTTCGCGGTCGACTCGGCGGGGGTCGGGGTTCTCCTCAGCGCCACGATGCTGGTGAACGCCTCGGCCTACCTGACCGCGCCGAGGATCTCCGGCAGGGTAGGCACGCTGAGGGCCATCTCCCTCAGCCTCGGCCTCTGCGCCCCCTTCTACCTCCTCGCGGCCTACGCCCCCAGCTTCGCGACATTCAGCGTCGTGATCCTGGCACACATCTTCCTCGCCAACATCTGCTCGCCCCTCTCCACCAGCCTCTACATGAAGTCCCTCTCCGACGACGAGAAGGGGGCGGCCACCGGGGCGAGCACCGTGGCCAACATGTCGTTCAGCGCACTCGGGACACAGCTCGGGGGCATTATGATGGGCACCACCCTGGGGGCGCCCATCTACGTGGGCGCGGCGGTCTACGCCGCGAACGCCGCTTGGTCGCTGCTGCTGAGGAAAGAGACGGTTAAGCACTAAAAAGCGCCTCACCCTCCCCCTCCCTTCAAATTAGGTATGTATATTTGGACAGGTCACCGAGAAACATTAACGAGAGATCGGTTCCCCCCGACCACCGGATTCGACAGGTTACGAACCGCTCACCCTAGAAACTGGGCTTGATAAAACATCACGAAAACGCTCATCATAATCAGCCCCACCCCGATGACGAGATCTATATACCTCCTCCTAGTCGAAACCCAGAGCCTCAGATTCATCGTCATCGTCAAGTTGAGGACATAGACGCAGATCACTAACGTCAGCAGTGGCGCCACGACGATGATGTTATAGATGAGGAGTGAGGCCAGACCTTCAACAACGTTCGAGCCCGTCGACAGGAGACTGAGAGCGAGGAAATACGGCGGTGAACTGCATGAGGTGATTAAGAAGGCGGTCACGCAGCCGGCGACGAAGCCCATTCTGGGGTTTGAAGCACGTTCGATACGCCTCGTTATCTGATCCACGAAGCTGCTGGGTATCTGCCTCCTCCCTAGGAGGAATTGGAATATTTTTAAAACCCCGAGGGCGAGTGCGGCGACTGCGGCTAGGAATCTTATCTGGTCACTCATCCAGAAGATCTGCATGAAGCCCACACCCACGATGAAGCGGGTGAAGAAGACTGCTACGCTGAAGGCGAGGCTCGTTCTCATGGCGTTCTTGGAGTTGCTGCTGTACGAGACGAACGAGATTAAGATGAGAAAGAAGCCCAACATACATGGATTAATGGCGTCCACCAACGCAATCGTGAGTATAAAGACAAGGGAGACGCTGGCACCGTAAGCCAAGGGATACGCTTCTCCACCGAGGAAAAGCTCCTCCAGTCTGGCGATTTTCCTATCGTCGCCTATGTTTTTCTCGAGCACCGCCTCTCCTTTCCCGTTGTCGACGTAGACGTTGACCCCGGAGGTTTCGTTCATGACTATCTTCTCCCATGCCCCCCTTGATAGGCCGCCGGCTGCTACCATCTTCAGCTCGCCATCTGAGAACATGCTAATTATTGGTAAGGGCATGAACGGGGCGTCGATCATCTTCTCGATCTCTGAGAAGCGGTTGAGGTTGGCCGCGTCTGCGATGTCGTACACTACGAAGGCACCGTCAGGGTAGAACTCCTTAATTACTCTCAGCCGGCTCACGCAGGATTCGCAGTTGCTACTCGATAGGATGTAGAAGGAGTTTGAGCCTGATATAGATGAGAGGGACAGTAGGAGGGCTATCGACACCGTGCCGAGGACTTTATTCATTATCCATACCTTATGAGAACTTAACTTATCGTTTTTGGTGGTGTGTCGGGTGCCGGGTCCTTCTCCGCGTAGACTAATCTCGTGACCACGGCCTTGAAACTCTTGACGGGTGTGTGTCCTACTCTACAGATGTCGGCTCCACCGGCGTAGTATACGACGTGACCACCCATTTTCTCAGCCAGCTCCTCTAGGTCATTGAAGGTGAGGAGGGGTGGCCAACAATCGCCTCGGAGTCCTTCCCTGTGGCCGCTGGATGAATCCACGCCATCCACGATGATCTTCTCTAGGGCTTTCTTCGATTCCTCGGTGCCGAGGCTCAAGACTGTGATCGTGTTCTCAGGGGGGAATGAGTGTGTCACCCCTTGTTTGTCCTTATAGAATATTATCTCCGTACGTGACCTTATGAAAGAAGTTCTCTAAGATCGTCTTGGCTGGCTAGCCCGCCGCTAAACATGGTCCAAGCGACCGAGTACGTGACTGGGCGAACCCGAGCTGCTAAGGATGTGGTCCCGTGAGACCGGATGAGTGATTGCAGCCCGAAGCCAGCCGAGAGGCGAAGAAGATGAGGTACGTAGGCGTAGACATCGGCAAGTGGAAGTGCAGGGCAGCCGTAATGAACCCGGAAGGCGTCTTGATCGACGAGTTCGCCTTCAACAACGACCACCAAGGAATAGAGGATCTGGCCTCCAGGCTAACCACGGAGGACCGGGTCGTGATGGAGTCCACCGGAAGCGTCTGGGAGACCCTGTACAACCATCTAGACGAGAGACATATACCCGTAGTGTTGGCGAACCCGCTGAAGACCAAGGCGATAGCATCCGCCCGGATCAAGACGGATAAGGTTGATGCCCGGATCCTCGCACATCTACTAAGGGGAGACCTGGTGGCCGAGTGCTATGTTCCGCCGAGGGAGCTCCGGGAGATCCGTGCGCTGGTCAGGCACCGGGCAGGCCTCGTCAGGATGAGGTCCACGGTGAAGAACCGGGTCCACGCCATCGTGGACCAGCACGGCCTCCGGTGCGGGTACTCGGATCTCTTCGGGAAGCGGAGCCTGGAGTGGCTCAGGTCCCTGGACCTCGGAGCTCTGGACAGGCTGATGCTGGATAACCATCTTCAGCATGTTGAGAGCCTGAACGGGCAGATCCGGAGGGTTGACGAGATGATCCGGAGCCGGGCCAGCCTGGACGAGGACGTCAGGCTTCTGCTCAGCCTGACGGGCGTGGACGTCTACACGGCGCTGCTCATCAGGTCCGAGATCGGGAGCATAAGCCGGTTCCCCGACTACAAGAGGCTCGTCTCCTGGGCGGGTCTGGCTCCCAGCCTCCACCAGTCGGGGACCGTGGAGTACTCCGGCGGGATCACGAGGCAGGGCTCGAGGATGTTGAGGTGGGCGATGGTTGAGTCTGCTAGGACCGCTGTGAGGCATGATGAGCGGATGAGGGTGTTCTACGAGAGGGTTAAGCGGAGGAGGGGTGACGGGAAGGCTGTTGTGGCTGTGGCGTGTAAGATGCTGAAGGTGATCTGGTTTATGTTGAGTAGGAGGGAGGTCTACCAGTCGAGGAATGAGGGGAGGTATGGGGTTAAGCTTAAGTCGCTCGTTAGATGATCTGTGGTTGCTGGCTTCGGGTAGGTTCAGGGTCACCGGCCGAGAGAACATCTTTCATGAGTGTTTAGCTCGTTACGCGCAGATGTTTAAATAGGTTTTAAACTGCGCTATTTTTGACCCTTCCATGTTAACTCCCGTAAAATCCACATTGAAATAAGGCGAAATAATGCCTCTTTCCAGATGAGCTAAACACGTACAAATATTCTTCTTAATATAGCACTTATTTTCCCAAAAGTTGCTTGTTCTCTATGTTAAACAAGCGCTCGAGAGGTAACCCAACTATTCAGGGGCCTCCTCAAGAAATGCGCGCACGAGGGTCTATGTTATTACACATTCCACGTTTTAATTATCGAGTATATACTTTATCCACCAGAAGCATCTCCCATGGAAAATATTCTCTCCTGTGACGCATCTCGTGTGTCGACTAAAGCACTCCAAGAGTTCATTTTTAGTGAAGTAGTTTTTCACGATTAAGTGTTTGCTTCCGTCGTTAAGTGTACGTAGCTTGTAGGTGTTAGGATCCCCTGGTTTGCTTACTAAATCTCCTCCGACTCCCTCGAGGAATGTGTTGTCGGATATGAATATGCGTGCTCCTGGTTTGAGTATCTTATGCATCTGTTCGATCCATCCGTCGAGGTCCTCTCTTCTGACGTGGCTAAGCCAGAAGCTGGCGAGGGCGCCTCTGAATGTTTTTTCAGGGTAATCTATCCTGTAAGCGTCCATGATTTTGAACTCTGTGGGGCAGCGGTAGGTTTTGCTAATCGCGATGTCGAGGACGGTCTGATTGATATCGATTCCCACGATACTCCTCGCAGTCTCCGAGACTCTCTGGGTCCAGTAGCCAGTACCGCATCCGATATCTATCACGCCCACGCCTGAGAGGAAATTCATCATCTCGACCCGAATGAGGTCTTGCTCCTCCTGGCGACGCGGGTCACGCTGCTCGTAGACTTGCTCGTACTCCCTTGCCCTGTCTTTATGGTACTTGACCATCTCGTCCGACATTGAGTAAAAGTGGCTCACCTTGCTTATTTAAAAGAGACTGGCTATGCGCGATCATCGACAGACACGCGCACGCGATATTCATTATGGGCTTATTTGAACGGCTTCCCGTGTCTCATTCTTTGTGAAAAAAACACGGTCCATACCCCTACCGACTCTCCTGATTATAATATCAGCCAAAGTCAATTAACTACCTACAGGGTAAAGGTAGGTTAAGGGATCATCATGAGTGCGAGTGAGCCGGGTTTCGAAAGTTATTTTGGAACTGCACTCTTCACATGTGGCATAATATGGCTGTGGGATTATCTCTCTTCAATATTCTTTCCCGGCCAAACAGCGCTAAACCTGACACTCCTCTCATCCTTCATATACCTTGAAGCTAGCTTCATAGGAGCCTATGGACTTACCCGTAAGAAACTGCAAAATCAAGTAAACATCGGGTTGAGAGCAGGGATAGCGGCTTTCTTAGTGAACCTAGTCTTCAGAATGATAGTATTCGACATCACAGAAGCACTCTGGGGTTTAATAATTTATTTAGTATTTTTAATAATTGGGGGTGCTCTAGGTGGACTATTCGCAAAAAGATTTACAGAAAATAAAAAATGAGTATATAATAAGACTTCAATGAACTTCACTCTAACATTCTGAATTATTAACCCCATTGATAGCTTTTTTCACTATCTCGGGCTTTCTACTTATAAACTAACGTCAGTTTGTTCTATTGTTATACAGATTTTCGAAATCATTATATTTATATAGCTTAATTAAAATAACCGAGTTAATTTTTTCATAAAACAGTAAAAAATGTTAAATAGCATTAATTGGTTTTTGCAGATAAATCTTATAACCTAATATATAATGTTTATTTAGGGGTATTTCTAATGTTGGTTGCAGGAAGAATATTTGCCCTCGGTATGTTGATCGCCATCTGTGTTTTAATCATAGTGTGCATGGAGTTAGCTAAAAAAAATCTCCCAACATTCCGAAAGATAGCCGGGCTCGACGCTCTACCTGAAATGATTGGTAGGGCAGCCGAGATGGGTAAGCCCGTACACTACACGACAGGCCTTGGTGAATTGAATACTAATGTGGCTTCTCAACTTGTTGCAGGACTTAGTGTACTCTCATACGTCTCTGAACTATGTGCCAAATTAGGTGTGAGGGTAATCTACACTGTGTACCAGTCACAGGTTATGCCCATCGCAACCGAGCTGATGAAAGAAGCATACACCAGAGCCGGCAAAGCTGACGAGTTCAACGCGGACGATCAAGTCAGGTACATGTCTGGCGAGCAGTTCGCTTACGCCTCAGCTGTGCAAGGAATCGCGGAAAGGGAGCGCCCCGCCGCTAACATAATGATCGGACCATTCTACGCTGAATCGATGTTGTTCGCCGAAACCTTCTACAGGATCGGTTCAATACAGCTTGCCGGAACTGCGAGGGGTTACCAGATCCCGTTCTTCGCTGTTGTCTGTGACTACTTACTCATCGCGGAGGAGATCTATGCTGCAGGAGCTTACGTATCAAAGGATGCGGTACTAACCGGAAGTATAAGAGGGCAAGACGTCGGAAAATTCATCGCGCTTATCCTGATATTGGTTGGCGTGATACTTACACTCGCGGGCAGCAATGCTCTGATCGACGTGATGAAATTATAGGAGGATGAATGAATGTCAATAATTATGAAGAAGAGTGTCCCAATTGCGCTTGTATTCATTACTGCAGTGATATTCTTATTGGAGTATTTCGTGTTACCCACCGAGCTAAAAAGCACTGTAACGATGCTGCAGAACTGGGGAATCATTTTAACAGCCTTCACCCTCGGCTTCGGAGCCGTTAACATGATTATGTTCCACGGTAAACAGGTGTCCCGTAGGGCGAAAGGCCAGTGGCCCTATAGCCTATGGTTACTCATTATACTCGTACTATTCACGTTAGTCGGTGTAATCATGGGCGCTACATCAACCCAATACTCGTGGTTATACAGCTCCTCTTACTTCGCACTAAGCGCCACTGTCTATTCATCTCTTGGTTTCTACATGACTTCCGGCATCTACCGAGCATTGAGAGCCAAGAACGCTGAATCCGCGTTACTTTTGATTGTAGGGGTTATAGTTCTGGCGCGGAATGCTCCAGCACTGGCGGCACAATTCCCAATTCTGGTTAATATGGACAGCTGGCTCAGCTCCGTGCCAACAACCTCTGCTCAGCGTGGCATCATGATCGGTGCTGCACTAGGCGCCATTGCCCTTGGTTTAAGGACTATGATTGGAAGGGAGACAGGTTTCCTCGGACAGACCACCGAGGGTGAAAAAGGAGGTTAAAGCATGACAGCGAAACCAAAGACAATCTGGGATAGACTCGAGGACATCCCAAGGGAGATCCTCTACGGCCTACTACTGGTATGTATTATTGTCCCAATGCTATTTCCCATCGGATTCCCCGTGCCCATCTCCGTCGAGGTAAAGAGATGGTACGATACAATAGAAGCGCTACCCGCGGGATCGGTTGTAATGGTCGACTTCGGCTACTCTGGTGGGGGCGAGCCTGAACTTGCACCGTTTGCTGTTGCAACGTATGCGCAACTCTTCAGGAAAGCCGACATAAAAGTGGTGACTATGTCCACCTCTAACGAAGGCCCCCTCCTCTGGGAGAAGGCGATGACTGAGCTCAACATAGCCCGATTCGGAAAGGAATACGGAAAAGACTACATCCACATAGGATACATCGCGGGCGTCGAGACAGCCATGGCTGCAGTCGGGAAAAGCATTAGTGCGACCACTACAACCGACTACAAAGGCACCCCGCTAAGCAAGTACAGCATCATGCAAGGGGTAGACAGCGCGGAAGACTTCGCACTCTTAATCGTATACACGACTGGAGGCGACCAGTCTGAGGGCTGGGTAAGGCAGTGGTACACGTCCTATAAGACACCGTATCTAAGCTGCGTCTTAGCCATGATGGTTCCGACGATGCTACCATACCAGAAGGCCGGCCAGATCGTCTCTGTAGTCTCGGGAGCCCAGGCGGGCCAGATTGAGATACTCGTGAAGGCCCCGGGACGAGGAGTAAAATCAGCTGATGTCATCACAGTAACGCACCTCTTATGCATCGCCCTCGTCGTAGTGGGTAACATCGCTTACTTTGGCAAAAAGTTCTCAGGAGGGAAGAGTTAAAAATGGAACTAGCTTCAGTAGTTCAAATCTGGTTAGCAGCCCTATTCACGATTTGGATATACAGCATCGCCTTCAGAGACAACCCCTTCTTCAAGTTTGCTGAACATACCTTCGTCGGCGCAGCAGCGGGTCACAGCCTAGTATACGGCGTTGACAACATATTGAGGTACGGATGGGCTCCTTTAACCGCTGGCAACATGCTATACGCCGTCGTCTTCGTTCTCGGTATACTCATGTATATGAGGTTCCACAAAACCTACTTCTGGGTGAGTAGGGTTCCCATCTCCGTCATCGTAGGTATCGGTATAGGCCTAACCTTGAGGTCAACTGTAACCTCCGAGTTCATCGCTCAGATCGTATCGACGGCGCAGATGAAGGTCCTAGGACTTGGTGCCTGGGAAGGCTTCAGCAACCTCCTCTTCATCATAATCACTCTGACAACCGTCTACTTCTTCATATTCACGTTCCCCAAGGCGCAGGGAGGACGCCTCAGCCTCATCTCAACCATCGCGAGGTACGGCATGATGGCGGCCTTCGGCTACTCGTTCGCGAACACGGTTCTCTCGAGGTTCAACATGATCTTCGGTAGGATTGACTTCTTGATGAACACGTGGCTGGTTCTCCCATACGCGATGCTGGCACTTCCGGTTGTCCTCATACTGGTAATCTACGCGATGATCCCCACTGAGAAGAGACCCTGGCCGAAACCGAAAAATTAACTCATACCCTCTTTTTTATAATGCGAGTTTTAGTGATACGCTGCACGCAGGCAGCGTATCACGCGCGTCGTATTCAATAAAACCGAGAGATTTAACGTGCACGTGAACTCGTCGTTAAGAATTGGGTGAAATTACGTTAGCGCGCGCGAATAGGTTGCATATACGGGGATGTGTGTTAGATCTTGTCAAAGGGCCATATAGGACGAGGAATTTTACTATATGTGAACCTTTGAAGGTTGGGTGAGGTGAGCCCTGGGCCGTCCACCTCAATGACCTCCTTACTGAAGGGCTCATACGCCGCTCTAAAGTGACCTCGGCTCTTTAGAAGAAGGATCTTCTTGTCGGTAGGCTCGATGCCGTTTCTCCTAAATATCTCAGGATCATTAGGGGCGTGGCTCCTCTCCGTGAGTATGACCTCTATTCCATCTATGTCAATTACAGCGGTTCGCCCCACATCCGCTGTTACTCCAACTGCCATTGACTTGTGGACGAAACGTCCATCGGTAATTGTTCGAATAGTTCCTTTAACCCTGATGGGCTCACCATGATTGCTGTCAGTCTTAGCCCCGATCCTCATATCAAACTGACCTAAGACCCCCACCTCGATGGCTTTAACAACGGCTTCAGGATCCTTGATGCATGCGACCCCCACATTCTTGGCCTTCCTTTTGATTAGCTCTCTGAGTATCTCTGTTCCGTCTCCAGGTGCGCCTCCACCGGGGTTATCAGCCACGTCAGCTAGAATGATGGGGCCTTCGGGTGCCATAATCGCCCTATTAACCGCTTCTCCTATCGATGTCAATGGTTTCAAAAATTCTTCTCTACAGTCAAACATAGCATCGCCTAGTTCGTCGCAAATATGCTGAGCTAGTTCCAGATTAGCGTCTGTGACTGCTACAACTGCGGAGCCAACTCGTTCCACATCCGCATACGGGAAAGCTGGGAAAATACATACATTGAGAACTTTATCAGATTCTTCATATCGTCGAGCTTTTTCTAATAATTTTACCATTGGTCCCTCTGTGGTTCTCTGGTTAATAGTTGGTGGAAGCATAGGTAGCTTCCTAAAGGCCACCACCGGAGTAATCTCTCCCTTAATCGTTTTAATGATAGTCTCTGCAGCCTCAACTCCTCTTTCATACATGTCGATGTGGGGGTTGGTGTCATACCCGAATATAGCGTCGCAGTTATCAACCATTAACTTAGAAATTAACGCATGAAGGTCAAGTGTAATTATTATTGGCACCTTCGGACCCAAGGTTTCACGGATTTTCTTGAGCAATGTGCCCTCCGCGTCAGGTACATCTTCAGCAATCATGGCCCCATGCAAAGCTAGTAGGACTCCGTCTACGTCGCTGGTTTCAGTGATGACCTTGATTATTGTATTTACTATTCTATGGTAATCCTTGTTTGTGAGCGGGCCGGACGGAGTAGCACTTGCCCCAATGGTGGGAATTATCTCTGCACCGTGTCTCGCAAGTACCTCTATGAATCCCCCAATCCCCGATCTAGTGCCTTTCAACGCGCGTACAAGTTCCTGATCGTAGTGGGGATCGAAATCCTTCAGAGTGGTCTTAACAGTGCTAAAGGTGTTTGTTTCATGCATCATCATACCTATTATAACTCGTGGAGGTACCATAACCTCTCAAGCGACACCACAATATTAAAGAAATGCGTTTACACAACGCGGATTGCCTTGTCCCAGACTTTTTCTCTCTCATAAGATTTCGGTCTGCGTGTGATTTAGTGAATGAAAGTATTTTCATTTATGGCAAAAGTCTCTTGTGGGTTAATTTATGCGTAATCTAGGCTCCATGTGAAAGCGTCTACGTTTAGGTTATATACGTGAAATTTCACCTTTTTTTGAGGAAGGATGAAGTACATTTTAGAGAGGACTCATGGAGATGAGTCTGAAATAAAAGTCCTGAGGGCCTCTAAAGTCATCACCGGGACAGGCTCTGAGCCAATAGACGACGGTGTAATCGTTGTCGAAGGGAACACAATCAGGGAGGTTGGATCAAAATCCGGGGTGAAGCTGCCCGCAGGAGCCAGTGAGTTCAACCTTGGGAAGGTCACGTTAATGCCCGGGATGATCGATGCACATGCGCATATCCTAGGAGTTAGAAGCTATAGCTCAGCTGAGACCATTACCACACCCCATGATCTACTTGTTTTGAGGGCTGCGGAGGACTGTCTTAAACTGCTAAAAGCCGGGTTCACAACGGTCAGAGATTGTGGAAGCAGTATAGCTCTCTCATTGAAACGCGCGATCAACTCTGATGTTATTCCCGGTCCAAGCTTGTATGCTGCGGGTAGACCTCTGTCTCAAACAGCAGGTCACGGGGATGAGCATTACCTCCCAAGAGCAGAGGTGATCAAGCAAGGAGTTCTCCTATGTGATGGTCCAGATGACTGCAGGAGAGCGGCAAGGGAAACCCTGAGGGACGGGGCTGACCTCATCAAGGTTTCAACCTCTGGCGGAGTGGGCTCTGAAAAGGATAACCCTTGGGACCCCCAGTTCACCGTTGAGGAAATCAAGGCAATTACATACGAGGCACACGTCGTAGGGAAGCGTGTCGCTACCCACGCACAAGGCGCCCAAGGCATAAAAAACGCGATTATAGGTGGAGTCGACACCGTTGAACACGGTTTCTTCCTCGACGATGAATGCATCAAACTGATGTTGGAACACGGTATCTCCTATGTGCCTACCTTTGCTTTAGTTGAGGTCTACAAGAGAGCGATCTCGAATCCGTATGATATGCCTGAATATCGCCTGAGAAAGCAAAGAATGTGCATCGAGGCGATGCCAAGGAGTCTTATGATGGCCTATAAGGCTGGGGTAAAGATTGCGACGGGTCCAGATTACTTTGGCGCAGCCCTAAGGGAACACGGTGATAATGCAGATGAACTGTTAGCGATGGTCAAGTATGGTATGAAGCCAATGGACGTCATCGTCGCAGCCACCAAGAATGGAGCCGAGTGTATAGGTATTCAGGATAAGGTCGGAACACTAGCAGAGGGTAAGACGGCCGACATTATCGCTCTGCAAGGTGATCCTCTGCAAGAGATCGAGGCTGTCAAGAGGGTCTGTTTCGTTATGAAGGGAGGATCAGTTTTTTATAAAACAGTCTAAAATCATCCCCCTGAGTCAATCGCACGTTCGGTCCGGTTCCATGCGCGCGCGCCGCTGAGAATATTCGTTGGAGAGCTGAAGTCAACCAGCCTATTGTGGTCTGCCAACCCGAGGGGTTGGAGGCTGAACCACAAGCCCACTCCTTCAGGGGTGGGTAGTTGACCGAATACCTCATTTAAACGTAGTTCAAGTAAATCACGGGGTTGAGTATGTTCGACTTAGTGCTCAGGAACGGCAGGGTCTTCACGGGGGCCGGTAACCCGTGGTTTAGGGCAGACTTGGGCGTCAAGAGTGGAAAGATCGCCAAGATCGGCTCCCTCGGGGGCTCGGCGAAGGAGGTAATCGACGTGGGGGGCCAGGCAGTGTGCCCCGGGTTCATAGACCTCCACGACCACAGCGACCTAACCATTCTCGCGAACAGGGAGGCCGACAGCAAGGTCCACATGGGCGTCAGCACCACCGTGTTCGCGAGCTGCGGCTCGGGGGCGGCGCCCCTCAGCGAGAAGATGAGGGAAGACGTGCTGCGTGAGGCGCCCTTTCTCAAGGAGGCGGGTGTGAAAGTGGACTGGAACACCATGAAGGGGTACCTGGCCCGCCTGGAGACGGGCGGCCTCTCTATCAACGTCGCTCCCCTGGTGGGTTTCGGCTCTATTAGAGAGTATGTCATGGGCATGGAAATGAGGGCCCCAACGAAGGTTGAGCTTGGCTCCATGAAGAAGGAGGTGGCGAAGGCCATGAAGGCGGGGTGCAGGGGCATCACCACGGGGCTCCGCTATGATCCACAGAGCTATGCAGCCACAGAGGAAGTTATAGAATTGTCCAAGGTGGCCGCGGGGTATGGCGGCTTTTATACAAGCCACATCAGGGATGAGGGCGACCGGGGCGACCCCATATCAGCGGTGGAGGAGATCATTAGGATCGGCAGAGAGGCCGACATACCCGTGAACATAAGCCACTTCAAGGTCCTGTCCAAGCGCTTCTGGGGCCTAGCCCCTAAGCTCGTGGAGATGGTTGAGGAGGCCCGGGCCAAGGGCGTCCAGGTCACCGCGGACCAATACCCGTACAGCGCAAGCGGTACCGGGTTACAGGCGTGGATACCGCCTTGGGCTAACGAGGGCGGCAACGAGGAGCTTGTGAAGCGGCTCAGCGACCCCGAGACTACGGAGAGGATCAAGGCTAGCCTCGCCGTATCTATGGAGGACCGTGGGGGACCCGAGAGCGCCCTCATAAACAGCTACCCGCTTGACACTAAGATGGTGGGCCTGAACCTCGCACAGGTAGCGAAGAAGTGGCGCATGGACCCCCTCGACGCTAGCGTAAAGCTACTCAGGGATCATCTGGAGGCCATCCTCTCAGGCAGGGTGAAGGGTGGCTTCAGCATAGTGAACTTCAACCAGAAGGAGGAGAACGTGGAGCTCATCATGAGGCAGCCCTGGGTGGCTGTGGGCACCGATGGCAGCGTCCACAGCCCCAGCGGCGTACTGAGGAAGGACA
>Ga0265292_1002329_pt1 | contig 13438 bp, 10 predicted proteins | sample Munlanlewell296A_FD_189080 | JGI IMG/M metagenome (GOLD analysis project Ga0265292, IMG submission 189080) | Leachate microbial communities from a municipal landfill in Southern Ontario, Canada - Leachate well 296A | ecosystem: Engineered > Solid waste > Landfill > Unclassified | place: Canada...
TATGTACTGGAATTCTTGTTCCCTTTATGCAGGGTTTGCCGCTGCATATCTTTGGGTCCGATACTATCCTCTCAACTAACTTGTACATTCTTCAACCCTCCTTTCCGCTTATTATTATCATCTTAACATGCTTAGGTATTCCTTAAATATTCCCTTAGGAAACCTTTTTCTTATTGTAACCTACTTTTGAATATTTCTCAGATTGACCTTCTTATTATTCACAAATATTGCGGATGTCTCTCTTAACCATGAGCATACCGTAAAACGATATGCTCGGGAGGTGCACTCCATTGATTATCAAACAAACGGAACAATGATGAGAGACATTGTAACAACTGCTCACAGGAGTCCTCACAATTATTGAACCTGACAATTATGAGTATTTCTTTTGAAAATCAATTGTGAATAATGAATATTTGACCCCATTGTATGTTTCTTTGTTACGTATGAGTTAATAGCATTTTATCTAATCTTTATTGTCATCATATTTTATATTGACGATGTCATGCTCAAGACCATTGAGAGTTGTTTTTTAGCGGCATTTTGGAATCTGAACCAGTGAGAATTTATATCTTTGACTGAGATGTCTACAAATCTTGCTCTGGTTGGCTTTGGATTGCCTGTTAAAGGGTCATATTCAGGGATTTCCGATTCATCCCTCGAAAATTTCAGCGCTTCATTTAACCATTTATCTTCATCATAGCTTCCAATATTGGGATATTTCCCCCTTACCAATTTTATCCTCTCATCTAAATCCTTCGCATCGATAATCTTTTCAAAATCTGATTTCACGTCTTCCCACTTTATTTTTCCCTTTTTGATGAATTTAAAAATTTCCTCTGAGGCTCTTAGTGCTCGTTCCTTATTGTCTATTTTTATTTTTCCGAATCTTTCGTCTATCCATGAATGAGATATTTCATCGGGCTGATGATAAACTTCAGCATGCCCTACATTTGGAGGCAAGTTTTTAAAGATCCCCGCTTTAAAAACCCTGTTCCAATCCTCATGAAAGGCGCTGAACCTTTCATGCGACCATGTATCGGCATATGCGTGTAATGCTATACCCAATCCATAGGGATCTCCGCTCTTCTTAGCATCCTGTAATAGACGGATTGCATTCTGACATCCGCGTGTTGTACATAGAGGATTCTTTATCCCTTTAATATCAATATTATTGTCACCGGGAAGAAAATGGAATGGAGCAAATACATATCTTTGGGTTGATAACTTAAGAGCAGCAATATCGACAGCTTGTGTAATTATGGGAAAGTAGAGATTCCCTGATGTGCCGATTTCATCCGGGAAACCTACATAAAAATCGCCATAAGAATCGGATACAGTATATTCGCGATCGGTATTATCATCAACGTATTGAGAAGAATGAGCTATAACGTAAGCTTCATCTTCTTTATATCCTGCCTCTTTGGCAAGAGCATAAACAACATCGTAATGAAAATCTTTCTGCATAATGTCTCCTTTTGGGCACTGTAAAAATGTTGCCTGTTTTAGGGTGAATCCCAAAATATCAAAATCGTGTTTGCAAAAATATTGGGATGGTCCCAATATTTCCTGTCATTTATTCCCCCGCTATTATGTTACTCATATTTTTGCAGCGTTTCGGACATTTGCTGATATTTTGAGTTAGTCTTTTTATTCTTTCTTCTTTGTTGCCTACATTGGTCATGTTGGATTTATCAATTAGGCTTCTTCGTTAGTGATTTAAGAAATTCCGCTTTATCAGGCAGCGAAATCTCTAATTTTAAAAAACGTCGCATAGTATTGGAATCGTGACCAATTAATACTGGCATATCAACATCAAATACCTTATCGCCCGGCATAGTCTTATCAATACGTTCTATCAATTTTATAGCAATTAGCTTGGGTAGTGAAAATCCAATTTCGTATCCGAACATGTTTAAGAAAATAGTCGTATCAAGCTCCGAATCTACTCTTCTGGTTTTTGTGATTTCTACAATATCACCAGTTTGGGGAATATTTTCAAAAAGGATATCTAACCATCCATAATGGCCAATTAATGAAATAGGATAAGCTCCATCAATGATGCCAATTGCTAAAGATACTTTTTCATAGCTATTCGAATTGATATTAAGTGGTTTGGAAGCGATCTTTTTGTATCTATTGAGAAGACGTCTTCTTGACATGTTATCCAACCGCTCTTCAGGAATATTCTTAACAAAATCTCTTATATTTTTTACTACCGGTTCAATAATTCTGATGTTATTAAAAGATACAAGAAAAATGTTGTGAGCCCATGCGTAATCCTGTGCATCACTGGTAAAAGAGCTGGAACTGAAGAAACAACCTGCCTCAGTAAACCTAAATGGGGTATTTCTTAACCTGTTAGAACCAACGAAATAATTTTCAGAAATGTCCTTCATAACCCCTACAAAACTCCGAATATGTTTTAGTTCTATGGGGTTCGTGTAACATTTTGCTTCACAGATAAGCCTGATCGGATATACAAAGGGCGTTGGGATCGAAAGAGTGCCGTAGGCATCTATTTGGTGATCAGCACCTCGTCCGCGCAATTTTGATGTAGTTACTCCAACATATCCAGAAGCTTTAAGAAAGCGCCATATTTCATATTCGAAAAGATAACCTCTTGCCTGATAATCTTTCATAATAATCCCTTGAAGGTTTTATGTCACCGCTGTTGGCGACGCCAACGGTCAACGATTGATTCTACATCAATGTCGTCAGGGCCGTCTTTCCATTTGGCATAAAAATCGATGTCATCGCTGTTCGGTGCCGGTGAAGGCTGCTTAAAACGGAATCGTGTCGGGATAGGAACAGCCTCACCTAATGCCAAGCACTCTCCTCGCCCTAATCCTGCAAGAATATCAACTATTCCTCTTTCTGCTTCTGGTACAAGGCTCCGCACATATGACTGGTCATCTGGATTTGTGATACGTAAACATAGAAAGGTACCGCACTGCGCTAAGACGGTCTCCGAAAGTTCATGCGGTCTTTGGCTGACGACGCCCAGCCCGACCCCGTACTTCCTTCCCTCTTTAGCAATCCGCTCCATTGATTTGCGGGCTCCTGCGTATTGTGAGTCCCGATCACGAGTGATGTATGCATGTGCTTCCTCGCATACTAATAACAGCGGAAATTCTCTGTATTGTGGATTCCAGAAGTTAAACTCAAAAGCAAGCCGCCCAATCTGTGCTGCAACTGTTGGCCTTACGTCAAACGGAACTGTGCTTAGGTCTATTACCGTAACTGGTCGCCTTGGATCTCCCAAACCAACAAAATCGCGTAGAAGCAGTGAGAGTGATTCTGAGGTAGTGCGCTTTTTGGGCTTGAGAAGAAAATCATAGCGAACATCATTCATTTTTCCGTCTAACCGCATCAGGAAGTTATCAAATGATCCAGTTAAAGGCCCGTTGATGTATTTGTTCGATTTGTCACTCCATACCTGGCCGTTCTTGCTTTCAACGAAGCTGCGCAACTCCAGAATGTCGAAGAAAATGGGCGTATCGAGGGTGGCTCTTTCGAGCTTCAGACGATCGCCTTCCTTTTTCCGGAGGGCGCTAAGGCCATCGCGAAATACAGCAGTTTGGTTATGTGCACTAAACTCGGTCTGGTCGATCAGAAGATCGCACAATTCTGCATAGGTCATCAGCCAATACGGCATCTCCAGTTCTTTAGCATCGACATATCGAAAATGGTCGTCTTTGAAAGCAGCATCCCTCGAACCATCTGCTTTCTGCCAACAATATTCACCATGCAGATCTAACACAATGATATGTGCTTTCGGCATTACGGCGAGAGCCTGTTGGATGAGGCTTGCAACGGACCACGATTTACCAGCACCTGTTTGTCCAAGAATCGCAAAATGACGACCGAACAGCCGCGTAGGTTCTAGAAAAACTTTGACGTCGGGTTGTGAGGAGAGGACGCCTATGTCGTATCCCTTCTCCTGATATTTAGAGAAAAGGACTTCAAGTTCAACGCCACTTACCACGTGAACTTCTGCTCCTGTAGTTGGATATGTGCTTACACCGCGCTCGAACTGCCCTTCGTTGTCTACACTGCCTATCGGGATAAGAAAAATTGTTCTTTGGGCAAAGGTAACTACAGGAGCGTCCGGCGGTGAGGTGCTTGTATCAGAAAGTTTCTCCTGTTCTGTTATACGAGTCACAAGACAGAGGATCTTTATACTTCCTTGCCGGACAGAAACGTAAGAGCCGAGTTGCCCCACTAATATGTCTTCGTCTCCGACTGTAACTTTCGGTGCAGACCCCTGTTCATCAGCAAGAAGGGTTGCGGTCAACCCGTCACCGCGCACGTCAACTACATGTCCAACCAATGTTTCGTTTGCTGCACTCATATTTAAACCCTCCTTGTAATTTCTTCAAAGCTCCACAATTGAGGATGTCCGGCTCCGACTTCCCCATAAAGGGCACATTGACTATTGGTAACAATGATCACATTCTTTTTAGTGCTCCAACGAGCAAATACCTCTGGGGTTAGATTGTAGGCAAATGCAAGCAATGTGAAGTTCCCTCTAGCGAGTGCATTTTCAATCACAGAATTAATGTGTTCGTCACGAAATCCGTAGCCTATAGAAACAAGCCTGTTAATAAGGTTCGGTCCATGGCAAAGTTGTCCGCGAAAATCTGACCAGAGGGCAGCGTAAGGTGGCGCCGTAGTATCGGTTGCTTTTCGGTGTTGAGGTGGAACCATCAACCGCTTTGCACCACCAGGTGTTGATGAGCCAAGTCCAAGCTTGCAAACATCGTAATTCCCAAAATTAAACCATCCGAGTGAACCATGTAGCTTATAAAGATGAATAATGCCCTTCCTCCAGTCAGCTTGCGGCTTCCGTGGACCACGATGTGTCAGAGCAAAACACTCTTGAAATGTCTGTGGTTCAAAAAAGGGTCTCTCCAACCCAAGAAAACCGTCCACAACCCGGACGTGCTCAGCATCTGCTGCCAGTTCGACCAACCCGTCGTAGTTTAAACAGAAAACTGGAACGCTGATCTCCTGTCGTAAAGCGAGCCTACTAACAAAGTTCTGATGATAGGTCGTAGGCGGTGTGATAGACAAAAAATGCTCCGCTATTGCCTCGGTCACAAGATGTCGGTGCTGTTTCTCGATAGCGGCACCGTCATCCAAAAGATCAAGTGCCCGCTCAATCCCACCTGCTCCTTCATCAAGCTTTGCTCGTATTTCATCCCTCTCCGGGGCAGGAATCTTCACGTCGATATGGTGCCAAAGGTTATCGGCTAAGGGATAGCCTTGACCGTCCAAGTAGGACGCTCCTGCACCAAGCAAATAGCCTACATATTGAGAGCTGAATTGCTGTTCGACCTTCAATTCTAAGCGACCTATAAATGTAGCAGGAGGGCTCATTAGTATGCCTCTTGTTTAAGTTCACCCGGTGTATTAATCGCTTCATGTAGTGTAGCTTCCAAAAACTGGCGATGAATAGTTGTAGTCGCGGAGATTCTATCTTCCAGCTCATCGCACAATGTCATCAGTTCGTCTACCTTAACCACTATTCGGTGCTGTTCAGCTTCCGGTGGCAAGGCAATCGGAATACTATTCATTTTCGCCTGGTTCATCTTTGGTTGGGCTGTCCCCGTCACATATGGCTTCAAGTCAATCGCATTTATGTACAACTCAAGAAACTTGAGAAAGCCCTCATATATGCCGTCAAGAACATGGGCATGATTGTTCACCCAATATTTCCCTCGAGCAATAAAAGCGATTGGAGAGGCGCGATTGATCAAGTTCGCCCCATCTTCTCCAATTAAAAGAAGAGGCTTATCAAATAAGAAGCCGTCGATCTTGTCGATTACACCAGAGGCCCCATAGTAGTCGTATACCTTCGCCCTACGATTTCGTTCTTCCTTCGAAACAGGGATTCGCTCGCCATCTCGTGAAATGACGATTGAGCCGAATCGTACCCAGACCCAAGTTGGCGGGAGTTTGAGCGGCTGGCTCTCACCTCTCAGCTCGCAAACCTGTGTGTCACCACGAAATTTACCTTCGGCCACAAGCCGCTTTTTCTCTGCTTCTATGTGTCCAAGAAGCTCATCTGCCGAGCCATCCGTTGGCTCCTGCGGCACAAGCATCCCCCGAACAGCAAGGTTAAGGATGGTCTGGCGTAGTTGCTGGATATGTTCGGGGCGGGTAGTGAGGCGCGGGAGGTGATTGAAATAGAAGCGGGCGCTCTCTTCGAATGGGAATCGTTCGCTTGTTGCCGACTCTGAGTCACCGTTATTCAAGCCGTGCAGTGTCGCTGCCACCAGTCGGTCACGCCGTCTTTCACGCTTTGTCTGCGCTGCTTCCAACTCATCGCACAGTTTCATAAGCTCATCCACCTTCGCCACGATCCGGTATTGTTCAGCGAGGGGTGGAAGAGGGAAAGGGGAAAAACTAAAATAATCCTTAGGAACTCTCTTCTGTCCCGCCGTCCCGGTCATCTTTGGGATTCCCGTTTCAATAAAGAAAAGCGTTTTCAGATAGAGCAAAATGTAATCAGGAAGCACGAGTACAGGCCTGACTATATGCAGCTCGGTAGTTCCTGCACCAAGCCTACCTGTTAAATTACGAAATACTGTAGATTTTCCATTTTCAAAACAGGGCGTAATCTTCGCAAGCCCGACATCCCCTTCAGCGAAATGAGTAAAGCCCTTCTTGATTTCACTCCACGATCTGACCTCATGCTGATGTGCCCGCCCATATTCAGCAAAGATCAAAGGCATCGGAACAAAAGATGCATCCGTGGAGTCTTCGGCATCGTTCCTTGGATTAATGACACCGATCTGAGCAAGCTGCGTCCATTGCCAATTATGAGGGATAGCAAATGGAATCTGATCTTTATCCAGGGACTGCGTTTTTTTGTCGCTACCACCAAAATGACGCTTCTTCTCTGCCTCGATCCGCTTAACCAACTCTGCCGCAGGTTCATCCTCCGGATTCTGTTCGACCAACTTTCCTCGCACAGCCAAATCCAGAATAAACCTTCGTAGACGTGGCACGGCGTCGGGCGTATCGATCAAGCGATTAAAGTTCTGCAATAACCTTTCAGGACTCATTATCCCTACTCTGCCGCCTCCCTCATCTGCTCTTCGATAAACCGCTGCATCTCCTCTTTTTTCGGTAGTTCGAGTTGATACTTGGACACAAACAGATCGTTATCCATACCGGCAAGGGCGTATTCAACCAGCGCATGGTCTTTTCTGGTACAGAGCAAGATGCCAACTGGGGGGCTGTCGCCGGTGGTCATCATTTTCTTTTTATACCAACTCACATAGGTGTTGAGCTGGCCGATATTTTCATGATTGAATTCTCCTAGCTTCAGTTCCACCAGCACATGACATTTGAGGATGCGGTGGTAGAACACCAAATCGACAAAGTTGTGAGTGTCACCGATAAGAATACGCTTTTGCCGTGCTTCAAAACAGAAACCATGTCCCAGTTCCAGCAGGAACTCCTGAAGTTTATCCAGCAATTGGTCCTCCAGGGCAAATTCACTCATCACTTCTTTGGATTTCAGACCGAGGAACTCAAAAATGTAAGGATCGCGGATATTCAGCTTCGGCTCGGTTGTTTCAGCGCCGGACTGTGCAAGTTCAGCAAGCTTTTTCTTGTCTTTGGATAGTCCGGAGCGTTCATAGTAGAGGCTGTTGATCTGGCGCTTCAGTTCGCGCACCGACCAGTTGCCCCGGATACATTCGATTTCGTAGAAGGTGCGTTTTGTGTCGTCGTCAATAGCAACCAATTGCTCGATATGGGTATAGGAAAGCTGTTGCAGCAGTGTCTGCGGATCAATGCAGGAAAGTGCGGTCAACGACCGCACTTTTTCCTTAATATCGGTAAAGCCCTCAGGAATGAGATGTTGCAATTGTGCTGTCAGTGACCGCACAATCTGAGGATAAGTCTGATAAAATCGGAGGAATTGATAGAGTTGCCGTTTCCCGCAGGCGCTCACATTAAGTTTTTCCAGTTCGGCAGCTAATGTTGCCAGGAGCCTGTCACCGTACCCGGCCCTATCTGCACCGCGCAGTTCAAATTCAGCAATATAGAAGCCGATCATCCAGTTTCTCAGGGTCAGGCTGATGTTGACGGCCCTGCCCGCCTGTGCCGACAAGTGATCATGCACCTGCCGTATGGAATCAACAAGGCGGTTGAAGGTCATCATCTCAGCAGCGCCTCCTGAAGAATTGCCTTGAGCTTGTCGCGAAGCTTTGCTGTTTCAGCTTCACTTGCCTCCAGTTTAGCAAGCAGTTCATCCGGATCACCATGGTCTTCTTCAACAGTATGTGGATTCTTGAAGTCGAGGTTGTAGTTTCGTGCCTTTATCTCATCTATCGTGACCTTCCAGGCCACTTCATTATCTTTGCGTTTGTTCCACCATTCTATGCATGGTTTCAAATGCTCGAAGCGGATCGGCCTGGTCATAGAGTAAGCCTTCTGGCCTTCGGGTACACGGTGTTCGTAATACCATAGCTCCTTTGTCGGCGTGCCCTTCTCGAAGAAGAGCAGATTCGTACCAATTGATGCGTAGGGTTTGAAGACGCTATTGGGCAAGCGGACTATGGTGTGAAGATTGCATTCTTCCAGCAAATGTTCCTTAAGCCTTGTCTTGATGCCTTCGCCGAACAATGTTCCGTCCGGCAGTACTACAGCAGCCCGTCCTCCGGATTTAAGAAGACGTACGATCAGCGCAAGAAACAGGTCTGCCGTCTCACGTGTCTGGAAGTGCTTTGGGAAGTTTGTTTCTATGCCATCTTCTTCGCGACCCCCGAAAGGTGGATTTGTAAGCACTATATCTACCCGGTCGGATTGGGTATAGCTAATGTAGGGTCGCGCCAGCGTATTGTCATGCCGGACAAAAGATGGGTCTTCAATGCCGTGAAGCAGCATATTGGTAACGCAGAGCATGTGCGGGAGCTGCTTTTTTTCAGTAGCGCGCAGGCTTCGCTGCATCTTCTGTTCGTCCTTCGGTTTCTTTATATATCGCTCGCGCATATGGCGGATGGAGCAGGTGAGAAAACCACCGGTGCCGCAGGCGGGATCAAAAAGAATCTCACCCGGTTTCGGATCAATACGATCCACCATGAACGACGTTACCGCGCGTGGCGTGTAATACTCTCCGGCGTTTCCTGCACTCTGCAGGTCGTTGAGAATCTGTTCATAGATATCCCCGAAGTGTTGCCGCTCTTTAAGATTGTTGAAGTCCACAGTGTTGATCTTGTTGACTACCTGGCGCATGAGCTGGCCGGACTTCATGTAGTTGTAAGCGTCTTCGAATACATCGCGCACTACCCGGCGGCGACCGTCCTTTGCAGTTCCGGATAATTCCTTGAGTGCCGGGAAGAGTTCGCCATTGATAAATGTCATCAACTCATCCCCAGTCATGCCCTCCGGGTCAGCAGCCCAAGTGCGCCACTGGTACTTTTTCGGAATGGGCGAGCGGTAACCTTCCTGCATCAGCTCCAGCTCCAAATCTTGATCGTCGATGATCTTCAGGAAAAACATCCAGCAAAGCTGGGATATACGTTGGGCGTCACCGTCCACACCCACGTCCTGGCGCATGATATCCTGAATGGATTTGACAATGTTACGTACAGACATAGGTTAGGCCACCTCTTGATAAAGTGCGGATTGAATTTCGTGAACAGCCTTTTCAAAGCCGTCTCGACCGCCGAATTGTTTCAATAGTTCGATAGGGGTTCCCATCGCATCAAAGGGAGCAACCCTTAGTATTTGCGGGTCATCAATGCTTATGACGCCTTCGTCTTGATATTTCTGTAATAGGGCGTCAAGCACCGCGCGTGACTGTTCGCCGTATTTGGTAAAGATATCGCGTCTGCGGATATTTTGCACGCGCTCTCGCCGAGTGAGCGGGGGTTGGTCAAATGCAACATGACAGACCAAGTCAAAGGGGTCGAGGTCTTTACCCAATTCCTCAGAGAGTGCATCAAAAATAACTCCTTCATTCTCCAGTTCCTCTATGATCGCCTGTTTACGCTCTGTCTCTTTCCATCGTCTGAGAAACTCATCAAGACTCGTGTAATATTTGCGAAGCGTCTTCTTTGAATAGTCGCGCAGACTCTCTGTGACAAGCTTCCCGTATTGATCGAGGTATTCGATCCGTTCGGCTACGATCCAGACTTCCTGTCCATCGATATGATATTTCTTTGGACCGCCTGGTTGCTCATCGATAATCGGTGGGGTAGGATCAACAATCACCTCTTCATCCTTGTCAGGCTGTAGAGGAATGGGATCTTCTTCATCGCTTAGCGGCGGCACATCATCCGGCGGATTCACCGGCTCGTCTGCGAGCGGCTCATATATCTGGACAGGCACTCCATCAAAATCAGGATCAGCGAAATGATTGGTGGCCTTCCGGAAATCGATCAGAGTGAAATAATATTTCTTAGCATCTTCATGGACCCGTGTGCCCCGGCCTACTATCTGCTTAAACTCGATCATCGAACCGACCTCACGGTCAAGGACAATCAGGCGGCAGGTCTGTGCATCGACCCCAGTGGAGAGAAGGCGCGAGGTGGTGACAATAACAGGGTATTTTGCCTCCGGATCAATGAAGTTTCCGACCTGGGCAATGCCATCGGGATCGTCACCGGTGATGCGCATGATATAGCGTTCGTTTTGCTGGACAAGATCAGTGTTTTCATTAATCAGGGCCTGTCGCATTCGACTGGCATGTTCGGTATCTACGCAGAAAACAATGGTCTTCTGAAACCTATCACCGCTCTCTTTGAGAAATTCGGTCACCTTGCGGGCGACCCGCTTTGTCCGTTCGTCAATTACCATCTGCCGATCGAAGTCCTTTTGGTTATAGATACGGTCCTCAATCTCGTAACCATGCTTGTCGCGTTCACCGGGCGCAGGACGGTAACCGTCTATATCGACATCAAGATGAACTTTTATCACTTTATAAGGAGCTAAAAAGCCGTCACGTATGCCTTGTTTGAGAGAGTAACTGTAAACGGGTTCGCCGAAGTAATGGATATTCGATACGTACTCAGTTTCTTTCGGAGTGGCGGTCATACCAATCTGAGTGGCACTGGAAAAGTATTCGAGTATTGCCCGCCAGGCGGAATCCTCTGCTGCACTACCACGGTGGCACTCATCAACCACGATGAGGTCGAAAAAGTCGGGAGAGAGTTCACGGAAAAGTTTTTGTCGGTCCTCGGGACCGGTAATGGCCTGATAGAGGGCGAGGTAAACTTCATAGGATGTATCGATACGCCGGTGTTTCTTATCAATGGCTGTCGGTAGCGCGATTTCCGTTCCATCCTCGCGTTCGATGGTCTTTGAACCGGTGCTGAGCTTCGCCATAACACTTCCAAAGGGGCGAAAGTCATTGACCATGGTTTGGTCGACGAGGACATTGCGATCAGAGAGATAAAGGATGCGTTTCTTCTGTTTTGCCTTCCACAGTCGCCAGATGATTTGGAAGGCGGTGTAGGTCTTCCCGGTGCCGGTTGCCATAACCAAAAGAATGCGGTTCTGTCCCTTGGCGATTGCTTCCATTGTCCTGTTGATAGCGATACGCTGGTAGTAACGCGGCTCCTTGCCGCTTCTGTCCTCAAAGTAGTTCTGGAGGACGATTTCATCTGCAGATGGGGCCAGACCTTTCCATGCGCGGTATTTGGCCCAAAGGGAACCAGGAGAAAGAAAAGCGTTCATGTTCAGTTCGACTTCGATCTGGCTACTCTGCCCGGTCCGGTCATGGAAGAGGAAACCGTCGCCATTCGATGAAAAAACAAATGGGATGTCGAGTGTAGCGGCATATTCCAGCCCTTGCTGCATACCGTCTCCGACAGCGTGGGTGTTATCCTTTGCCTCTATCAGGGCAATGGGGATGTTTGGCTTATAGTAGAGGATGTAGTCCGCGAACTTGGCTTTGCCGCGAGTGACAAGCTTGCCTCGTACAATGATCCTTCCTTTGGTAAAGTAGACATTCTCACGAATCTGGGACAGGTCATCCCATCCCGCGTTCGCGATGGCTGGAGTAATAAACTTGGTGCAGATATCGCGTTCGCTAAGCTCTCTTTTGTTCACAAAGCCCTATTAAGAATGATACTTAGCAGCATAATCATTTTCTATCACCCCAAAGCAATATAACACATCATAAGAACCATTGAAAAGAATTTTCTCAATAAAATCAATAACAACAAGAGGTGGCATTGTGTCTTTTGAGACAATAAAGAATGAACCTTATTCGAAGGATACCAGTGGAAAGGACCGGAGTATCACTGTATGTTTCTTTCGAAAATATTCATTTTTTTATTGGCTGACAAAGTGTTTATAAGCAGGTGTACCAAATAATAGTCATCATCTTTTATGCAACCTGTGAAAATAACCTGACTTCTTTCTCAAGGCGCTCACCGAGTGCATCGGCAGTAACATCAAGGTCGTATTGAGACTGCAACCCAATCCAGAACTCCGGGGATGTTCCGAAGAACCGTGCGAGTCTGAGGGCTGTATCGGCATTTTTCTCTTTTCGAGGACTATTTCGTTTATCCTCCGTGCAGGCACACTGATATTCAATGCCAGTTTGTTCTGACTCAAACCCATAGGCTTAAGCAATTCTTCAAGAAGAACCTCTCCCGGATGTATGGGGTGCAATTTTTTCTTTTTCATATGCTTACTCCTTAATGATAGTCGGTTATTTCGACATAATAGGCGTTATTATCTTTCCATACAAAACTCGTTTTTTAAATTTTGAACTCTAATCCTACTTTATACATAGAATTACTTGTATCTCTACACCAGCGAACTACAGCAGTTATTGAATTGCTCATTAGAGTGCTCTTTACCAGTATCTCTTGACCCTCTTGAAGAGGATGATGCGTTCTTATACACAATCCAGAATAACTGAAATCTTGAAGCAATCCTGTTATAACTTCATCATCAGTATGAGGGAGGAGATAATACAGGATTATTTGAGAGCAATCGCATCTTGAATACTTTCTTTTCTCCAATTCCACGCTTTTCCTCTTGTCGGACGGTTGATTGTCTTATATCAAGAAATCATTTATTTGTCAACTTCCATACTCATTTTGAGGATGATGTGGCTTAATTAAAAAATTACTTATTATCATTTGAAAGATTCAATAACTCATTAGGTCCCCTGTATGCTGCCTTCAGGAAGAAGCGGACATTGGCTAAAACCTTTAAAACGAGGACTTCAATGATAAAAGTATCAATCAGAAATTAATCTGTTGGAAGGATATTTTGAAGATGTTTGAATAATGAAGGCTGATTTTGAGCATTTATTTCTTCATTAAATTGGATACTTATAAAATAAGTATCGTCTATCTTTTCTTTACGTATAACACATCCTTCAATGGAATCAGTTTTTAATACGCCATCTGCAAATATGAAATTAATGGTAATTGAAACACATGTTTTAACTTTTATTGAA
>Ga0265292_1002331_pt1 | contig 13431 bp, 10 predicted proteins | sample Munlanlewell296A_FD_189080 | JGI IMG/M metagenome (GOLD analysis project Ga0265292, IMG submission 189080) | Leachate microbial communities from a municipal landfill in Southern Ontario, Canada - Leachate well 296A | ecosystem: Engineered > Solid waste > Landfill > Unclassified | place: Canada...
CGGGTTAACATTGACATAGTCAGTTGCAGGATTAGGCCATATACTGATCAGGTTTTTATTCCTGTAATAGGTATCATTAATTGAAGTAATCTTCATAGGATCCCCTACAACAGGTCTTATCATTATGCTCCCTTTTACCTGCGACTGTTGCCATTCACCACTTAACCAGAATAACTGTCTGCCGGCATGAGGGGTGTTAATATCAAAACCAGCATTCAGAAATGTTTCTGATCGCTGCTTCCAGCCTACATAAAATACGTCGTTCACCATAACCCCTTCAGGAATATTATAGGTATAAAAACCGTTAATCGCTTCACCCTGTTCGACCATAACCTCTTCCCTGGAATATATTACATTACCGGGTATGCCGTTGTTATTATCCCAAACCATCAGGTCAAATGCTCTTTTGTTAGCATCCATATAGCTGTCATTGAAGCATATACTTATAGCTCTCAATGTGTCCTGAATGAATGATACATACCGGTAAGCTACCATCGCGTTTCTTGAGCCAAGTCCGTTTATTCCGTATCCCCCTTCGGATGATCCATCGTCAAATGCAAAATAGTTTTTGAAATTCTGAAAATAGATTAATGTGTCGTTTCCCTTTGGATCAAACTCATCTGTTTTCAGTGAGCATGTAATCCTGAACAGTGCAGAATCGTTATTATCAGTTTTGAACGTATAGACAAGGTTAGCGTTGTAATCAATGTTGGTTAAAGGACTGATATTTGTTGCACCTGCTGAGAAAAAATGAGATTGCGAATTTTTGTAAACATCCCATATCTCAAAATTACGGGTTACATTTCTGGTAATTATATCATTGTTGCGGTAATGAACAGGTATTGATGAGCCCATCTCCTGAAGTTCGATCTGCCTGAATTGTTTCCATGGCATTGCCTCATGACTCTTGAGCAGAGAGCGGAGCGGAAGTCTGAAAGCCACATCGGCAAAGATTGTATCGCCGGCATACCTGTTTTTGTCAAGAAGAACATAATCAATGTTCCAGATATCACAATTCCCAACCCTGGAAGGGTCATTCAGGTTTGGGCTGAGGCTTGCATAGTTAATGAATTGGAACTGAAAACCTTTCTTAAGGAAACGGGTTTTATTGATCGGTATAATAACCGGTTTAAACTTCTGATCTGCATTGCCATCAACTTTCCAGACGGAATACCATTTGTTCTCAACAGGTGCAAGAAACTGAAGAGTCAGACTGTCTTTTGCTTCAGGAGTATCACCCAACCCACCTGCCTGATAAAAAAAACTGAGCCAGATATTTTCTGAAGCACTATAATCAAGATTTACAGGTTGAGATGTAAGTTGGTCGGCTTTGAATCCAGATGAGAAGTCAGTCTCATATAACCTGCCGGAATTGTCAAGTGCATCAAAAGTGGCGATCCCTGTAGTGATCTGGCGGTCGGAGTACGTATTGTTGATAAATACGAAGTCGTCGAGCCACTTTTTACTATCCGGGAAAACAGATCGCCCTGAGAAATCATCAAACAGAGGAAGTTCCAGAGTACCGGAAGTGGTTATTCCTTTGTTTTTTCCCTGTTTATCCCTGGTTTTTGTTATACTGTAATTTGATTGCAGGCCTGTAACAACCTCCTGGGCAGGCGAGATAACCAGACTAACATTGAGAAGAACCAAATATAAGATTATCTGTTTGATCATCAGGTTTAGTCAGATGTCTAATTTAAAAGATCAACAGAAGGGATTGTATCTGATACTATAAAAGTAGAATCGACCTGTAATTTCGCTGAATCGACTGTAAGCCATAGGTATATGACAGATCCAAGCTGCAGGCTGGCATAATCTTTAAATTCGGGATTCTGTTTATAGACAAAAGCGTTAAGAGTGTCTTCCCCATTAATAATAGTATTATCGTAAATATATGTCCCGAGATTAAGCGATGAGGCAAGAATTTTGTTTTTTGCAGGTTCAAGGTTCATTCCTATTAAATCCGGGACAGGAGTACGCTGGTTACTCAATCCTTTGCCAAGAACAAGATCGACCACCGAACCCTTCTGCAAGGAATCACCTTCAGGGATATTTTTCCCGTTATACAGTTGATCGATAACAACATCAATGGAGAGATCGGGTCTGTATATTAAAAGTCCGATTTCAAAGCCTGAACTCTCAGTAAGTAATATTGCCTGTCTTTTTGGAAGATCAACAAGATTTGGCATAGTTACCATTTCAGGATAAAAGGCATTGATTGTAAGAACGACATTTCTCCATTTCTTCACTTTGAATCCCGGTTTGGGGTTCTGTTCAGCAACACACCCACGTGAAACAAGAGTTGTGTAAACTGAATCAATGACCTGATATCTCAGTCTGCTCTTTTTTGCCAGTTTGGCCGTCTGCTCCATTGTAAGCCCGAAAAAATCGGGAACAGGCCGTGCCTGTCCATGCCTGGTATAGAAATTAAGATATATAAGCAACATCATTACAACTCCAACAATAATAACAATCGCAAACCCAAGATTCTTAATAAATACTTTGCTTAGGATAAAATTTTTAAGGCTCATACTGACAAATTGAACATTAGTTAAAACGCAAAGGTACAGATAAAATTATAAGAAAGAATGTCGAGAATTTCTCTAATCCAGATAAAAAGATAAAATTGTATTATTAAGATCTGACTTAAGTTTTGACCCTCAATCCTTTGAAGAATGCTCGAAATCCCTTCCTTATGTTAGCCCCCCTTCAGGGGGAATGGGGGGTAAAAAATGGGGTTATAGAGTGAATCTCTCTCTACCGGAATGAATCCGGCTTCGCGTATCAAATGACAAATCTCTTCTGTGGTCATTGCCGGTTTCTCCTCTTTTGAACCTGCCATCGAATAGATTCTGGTGGTATCATCTATTGTTCCATCCATATCATCGACACCGAAAGAGAGAGAAAGCTGGGCGATTTCTTTCCCGGTCATTGGCCAGTATGCTTTGATGTGGGGAAAGTTATCGAGATAAATTCTTGATACTGCATAGTTTCGGAGATCTTCTATAATATTCACTTCTCCCAGGTATGACATACTGTTGTTAGACTTCTTATATTTTAATGGGATAAAGGCATTGAATCCTCCTGTTTTGTCCTGGAGAGTGCGAAGTCTTTCCATGTGGTCGATGCGGTGATTGTATGTTTCTATGTGGCCATAAAGCATTGTGGCATTTGACGGAATACCGATCCTGTGTGCAGTCTCATGAATTGTCAGCCATAGTTCAGATGATGATTTTTCGTCGCAAATCATCTTCCTGAGTTCTTCATCGAATATTTCTGCACCGCCTCCTGGTATTGAATCGAGGCCATAGCCCTTTAAAAGTTTTAATCCCTCTTCGATTGTGCACCCTGCACGGGTAATCATATAATCAAGTTCAATAGCTGAAAAAGCCTTTACATGCAGGTCGGGTCGGTGCTCTTTAATTCTTTTAATAAGTGGTCCCCAATAATGCAGATCGTATGAAGGATGTACTCCTCCGACAATATGAACTTCAGTAACATTCTTATTATCAAAGCGTTTTACTATGTCAAGCATCTCTTCATGACTATATTCCCAGCTTTCAGGATCTCCCTCAGGTTTATGATAAGAGCAGAATCTGCAATTATATATGCATTTATTTGTGGGTTCGATGTGAAAGTTATGATTGAAATATGCAAAATTGCCGTTATGCTTTCTTCTGACAATACCGGCAAGCAGACCCAGCAGAGCCAGATCGGCTTTTTTATAAAGCAGTAAACCTTCTTCGGGGGTGATACGGATATTACCAGTTATCTTACCAGCGATCAGCTTGATGTCTTTATCGTTAATATGGTTCAAAAGGGCCTTCATATTATTAATTCATAAGGTCTGTAAAGGTAAGAATAATAGAAAAGGATTTCGAGTTCTGTCAGGTGACAAACAAAAAAAAGGTGCCCTAATAAAAGACACCTTTAAGAAGATATTGTAGAATGTGTATTATCCTTTTAATTTAAGCTCGGTGGAGACTGAAAGTTTTTTTCTTCCCTTTACTCTGCGGGTAGCAAGAACCCTTCTTCCGTTGGGAGTTGACATCCTTTCCCTGAAACCATGTTTATTTGCTCTCTTCCTTCTTGATGGCTGAAATGTCCTTTTCATCTTTTCAATTATATTTGTTGACTATGCTGTTTTATTTGAGACTGCAAATGTAGTACTTTTTTGAAATATAAAAACCGGGACGATGGTTTTTTTCAAAAAAATCAAACAGGCAGGTATACAATCTTTTTCGTTTCAAAAAAAGATTCAGCGAAAAAGTCTTTAATATTCCACACAATCGTTCTGTTTTGAAACTGAGCGAGCTCAAGCGAAAGATCACCACCTTTGAGGTATAAAATGCCATTCCTGATGTTGTTTTTTCCGAATTTGTCAATATTTTTTACAGTCAGGCTTACAAATCCAGGGAACCCGGTAACTGCCCTGCTTATGACGAAATGGTATTTACCTTTTTCATCTTCAACTCTTTTCCGGGACGGGAATACATTAACCAATCCAAGTTCATCAGCAACTGACGTAACAACTTTGATCTTTTTTTCAATTGAGTCGAGAAGGGTGAATTCCGAATCGGGGAACATAATAGCCAGAGGTATTCCGGGGAATCCGCCTCCTGTACCGACATCAAGGATCCTTGTTCCTGGTGAAAAGGAGATGACTTTTGCTATAGCCATTGAATAAAGAACATGATGAACAAGAAAATTATCCATATCCTTACGGGATATCACATTGATCATTCTGTTCCATCTGTCGTAGATCTGCTTTAACTGCGACAGCTTCTCTTTCTGAATTTCGGACAATAAAGGGAAATAGCTAAAAATACTTTCTGACACTAACTGTTACCTGTTTTGATTAATATATTATATAGCAATGTTTTGGCCCGGTATAGTTGTGCTTTTACTGTACCGATAGGAAGATTGAGCTCTGAAGAAATCTCTTCATAAGAGTACTCTTTATAATAACGCAATTCGATCAATGATTTATATCTTGGTTTTAGCTGGCTAACGATATCTTTCAGGGCGGCTATTTTCTGGTGATTAATCAATAACTCTTCCGGATCCGGCATATCCGATTGTATATTTACTGTTGCATTGTCTAAATTTTCCTGCAAATAATCAAAAGTAGTGGGAGCGAGCTGTTTCTTCCTTATGAAGTCAACGCAATTGTTTGTTGCGATTTTAAAAAGCCAGGTGCTGAATGCAAATTTAGGAGTGTATGAATCAAGACTTCGGAAAGCCTTTCCAAAAGCTTCAATAGTGAGGTCTTCGGCATCAGAAGAGTTATTAACCATTTTGAGGAGCATAAAATAAATTGAATCCCAGTATCGGTTCATCAGGCTGGCAAAAGCTTTTTCATTACCTCTCCTGGCCTCTTGTACAAGTAACAGATCATTTTTAGCCTTGTCAGATAAACCATGAATTATTTCCATCTGTTTTTACCGGGTCTGCTCCAAATGTTACTTAAGTACACTATGCTGTTTATCACAGGTGAAAAGATATCAAAAAAAAGCGAATATGTTATTAATCCTGATTCATTCAATTTCTTCTGAACAAGTGCAAAAATAATAATTTGTGTTAAAAGCCTTATTCCAAAAACAGCTAACACGTATGGCCAGAGAAATGTGAAGGATAGAAGAACAATGAATGCTGAATAAAAGAAGATTCTTGTTGTAGGTTCAGTAATTATAAGTAGTCTATCCCTTAATTTATAATAAGATGCAGTTGTCAGATGTCTTTTCTTCTGTATTATCCACTCTTTGATCCCGGAACATGGAATAGACCTTGTATGAGTGCCGTTTCTGAACTCGACACACGTATTCCTTCCGGAAGCGTTTGTGTTCACAAACAGATCATCATCGCCCGAAATAAGATGATTGTGAGCGCCATAACCATTGTTAGTGAAAAAAACTGAGCGCCGGTATGCAAGATTGCGTCCAACTCCCATGTAAGGAATACCCCGGATAGCCATACCCAGATACTGCATTGCTATGGTCATGCTGTCGTAGCGGATATATCTGTTAAGCAACCCCTTCTCCTTCAGGTAACCACCATATCCGAGCACAAAAGAGATTTTGTCATCAAAATGTGAAGCCATCCCCTCGAGCCACTTATCCGACTCTGGCTGGCAATCAGTATCTGTAAAGAGCAGAATATCATTCTTTGCAGCTTTTATTCCGATAAATTGAGCAAACTTTTTGTTATGAGTAAACTTGGGATCTTTATTGATGGTTGATATCTTAAGATGCGGATATTGCATCAGATATTTCCCAAGTACATCGTAGGAGTTGTCTTCAGAACAATCGTTTACAACAATAACTTCATAATCAGGATAATCCTGTTCCAGTACTGCTGGTAAAAAATTGCTGAGATTTTCTGCTTCGTTTCTGGCACAAATAATAATGGAAACAGGTTCTTTAATTGTTTTGATAACGGACGGTTTATACAAATAAACAGAAAGGTAATAGAAAAGGTAATAAAACACCTGAATGGTTGCGGCTAACGCAAAGACTGAGAAAATGGCTAATAGAAATACATTATCGTGGTCCACCATTTGACTTCCATATATATCAGCAATATTAATAAGATAATCGGAATGTCAAAAAATAAATTTCAACAATCATAGATTATTATAACATGGGAAAATTATTGTCATTATATATGTTTGAATATTAATGTATTGAAACTAATTATTCTTTTAATTTCCGGCAAAAGAAAAATTATTCAGGATAATTTTATAAGGCCGTGCGGATGAATTACCTTTGTGCTTCGAAAATAGAGATCTGATAATATGTTTAAAATTGAGAGCAGGGATAAGGAATCCAGAGCACGTACGGGTTTGCTAAGGACAGCTCATGGTGATATTCCTACTCCGATCTTTATGCCGGTTGGTACGGGTGGTGCCGTAAAAGGTATTCTGCAGCGTGATCTTTCAGAGGATATTAACGCAAAAATAATACTGGGAAATACATACCATCTTTATCTGCGGCCGGGAACTGAAATTCTTAAAGCAGCAGGCGGTCTTCACCAATTTATGTCGTGGGATCGTCCAATCCTCACAGATAGTGGAGGATACCAGGTATTCTCACTTACCGGGAACAGGAAACTTACTGACGAAGGAGCTATCTTTAAATCACATATTGATGGATCGAAGCACGTTTTTACTCCTGAGAATACTATTGATATACAACGTATTATCGGAGCAGATATAATTATGGCCTTCGATGAATGTGCTCCCTGGCCTTGCGATTACAACTATGCAAAAAAGTCTGTCGCTCTCACTCATCATTGGCTCGACAGGGCAGTTGTAAGGTTTCGCGAAACGGATCCTGTATGGGGTAAGGAGCAGTTCCTATTTCCTATAGTACAGGGAGGGACATTTGATGATCTGAGAAAAATTTCAGCTGAAAAAATTGCTTCATCCGGACTGGCGGGAAATGCTATCGGAGGGTTGTCGGTCGGAGAACCGGTTGAAGAGATGTACAGGATTATTGAGATTGTTAATGAAATACTGCCTGACGATAAACCACGTTATCTGATGGGAGTAGGTACGCCTGTTAATCTCCTCGAAGCTATTGAAAGGGGTATTGATATGTTCGATTGCGTTATGCCAACGCGGAACGGACGAAACGGGATGCTTTTTACAAATGGGGGAACAATAAATATCAGGAATAGAAAATGGATCGATGATTTCAGTCCCATAGATCCCGAGGGTCCCTCGGCAGTAAGTCTTTACTATTCAAAAGCATATCTGAGGCATCTTGTTATGTCGGGCGAAAATCTGGGGGCTCAGATCGCAAGCATACATAACCTGTCATTTTATTTGAGACTGGTTGGCAAAGCAAGAAAAAAAATTGAAGAAGGTAATTTCAAAAAATGGAAAGACTCAATGATAAAAACACTTTCAGAGCGGCTGTAGCTTCTCTGAGGATCAAACTTATTGATGCATACATTATCAGGAAGTTTCTTGGTACTTTTTTCTTCTGCCTTGTCTTAATACTGATCCTGGCTGTTGTATTCGATTTCGCTGAAAAAATTGACAACTTTATTGAGAAGGAAGCTCCTGTGAGGGCTATCGTCTTTGACTATTATATGAATTTCATTCCTTATTTTGCCACACTGTTTGCCCCGCTGTTTGTCTTTATTTCCGTTATTTTCTTCACATCAAAAATGGCGGTAAATACTGAGATTATCGCAATCCTGAACTGTGGAATGAGCTTCAGAAGAATGATGTGGCCCTATTTTCTTTCAGCCCTGGTTATAGCGATATTCACCTTTGTCCTGACCAACTTTGTTATTCCTAATTCAAACCTTATAAGGATGGATTTTGAGGATAAGTATTACCGCTCATCAGCCAGGAAAGTAACTGTAGAGAATATTCACAGGCAGGTATTTAAAAATATCTATGTCTACATGGGTTCCTATAATCCTCTGAGCCAGAGAGGACAGAATTTCACAATTGAAAAAATTGATAGTGGAAGACTTATGTCTAAACTATCAGCAACTTCAGTTATATACGATACGACCCTTATAATTTCCGATACAATTATAAATAAGTGGACAGCCATTAATTATTATATCCGCGAAATAAAGGACAATGAGGAGGTAATCACCAAGGGCAGAGAGATTGATACAACACTTACCATCAATCCCGATGATTTTTCACGAGACCCCGGATTTGTCGGGACAATGACTTATCGTGAACTGGAGGATTATATCGACCTGTTGCAACTCCAGGGATCGGATGAACTGAAACTTTTCCTGATTGAAAAACACAGACGGTTTGCTAATCCGTTTGCTGTATTTATTCTTACACTTATCGGAGTCTCGCTGTCGTCAAGGAAAATAAGAGGAGGTATCGGTATGAATATTGGAACCGGGTTAATACTTAGTTTCTCCTATATTCTGTTTTTGCAGTTTGCTTCACAATTCTCACTCAAAGGAAACCTTGGTCCAATGCTTGCTATGTGGATCCCCAACATCCTTTATTCAATAATTGCATTGGTGCTTTATAAAATGGCCCCGAAATAGTTTTTATAATTAAAACTAACAGCCCGCGAGCGCATTATGGCTCTGCTCGATGAAAATTCACATCACTCCCTCATAAATTAAAAAATCTTTAAGTGTATCCGGTACACTTGATTTCTTAGGAAATATCCCATATACACTCGATCCGCTGCCAGACATTGAACTAAAGAGTGCACCGGAACTGTACAATTCATTTTTAATTTCGCCTATCAGGGGAAATTTTTTAAAAGCATAATCTTCAAAATCGTTTATCATCAGCTCTTTCCAATCGGTAAGCGGATGATCAATCAACTGAAGAAGGCTGGTTGACGGATGTTCAGGCCGGCAATTCTGATAAGCCTCCCTTGTATTTATCCCAATGCCAGGGTTGAGCAGAAGAATATAGTAACCGGTCAGGACTGGCCTGATGGGTTTTAATACCTCACCTCTGCCTGAAGCAAAAGCAGGATTGCTATTGATAAAAAACGGACAATCACTTCCCAGTTCCAGAGCTGTGGCTTTTAATTTCTTCTCGTCAATATTTAGTCCGAAATACCTGTTTATAGCTTTTAATAGATGTGCTGCATCTGAGGATCCCCCTCCTAATCCGGCACCTACCGGGATGACTTTATGAAGATGAATTTTTAACAGAGGAAATGAATATTTTTCACGTAATTTTTTAACAGTTTTTAAAACGAGATTGTCTTCCGGATCGCTCCCGGTATTGATCCCGGTAACTATTAGATTATCTTTTTTAAGAGGTTCAGATAATACTACAAACTCAAGAGCATCACTCAGCCTGACAGGATAAAAAAGAGTTTCAATGTCATGATAGCCATCAGGACGCTTCCCTGTTATTCGCAACCCCAGGTTTATTTTAGCTTTTGGGAAAACGATCATCTTCCTCTATTTGATGTAAAAATACCACATGGTTTTGAATTTGTCGTCATTGATCCGTTTATTAGCTTTTCAACAAGTTTTTAACATCTGTTTGTTTGTAACAATAACTTAACCTTTTAAGTTATTAAGTATGGTTATTCATACCTTTGAAAATACCCGGGTATTAAATTTTTACATCTCTAAGTATCAATAAATCAACAATATAATATTAATGGCAAAACAAAGAAATAGCCCAAGGCCCACTATTACAATTCTGCCTGATTTTGGTAAGGTACCACCACAGGCAAACGATATGGAAGAGGCTGTTCTCGGTGCAGTTATGCTTGAAAAGGAAGCAGTAATAACCATTCTTGATATTCTTAAACCAGAGAGTTTTTACAGAGAGGCACACCAGAAGATATTTAAAGCTATCTCAGACCTTTCAACCAGGGAGTATCCGGTAGACCTGTACACAGTTACTGAAGAACTTCGGGCACATCATGAATTGGACAGTGTTGGCGGCCCGGTTTACCTTACCCAGCTGACTTCTAAGGTTGTTTCAGCAGCAAATGTCGACTACCATGCAAGAATAGTGGCACAGAAGTATATCCAGCGCGAACTTATAAGAGTATCAACCGAAATACAGACCAGGTCTTTTGACGACACATATGATGTAACTGAGCTTCTTGATTATTCAGAAAATGCTCTTTTCCAGATAGCTGAAGGAAACATCAAGAGAGAAGTTGCCCCTATCAACGTGGTTATTAAGGAAGCAATAAGGGAAATTGAGGAGGCAGGGAAAAGAGAAGATGCACTGGTAGGAACACCTTCGGGTTTCACAAAACTTGACAGGCTTACCTCCGGCTGGCAGAAATCAGAACTGATTATAATCGCTGCCCGTCCTTCTGTGGGAAAAACAGCATTTGCTCTTTCAATGGCAAGGAACATGGCTATTGATCACGGAAAAAATGTGGCCATATTCTCTTGCGAGATGTCTTCTATTCAGCTTGTGAACAGATTAATAATAGCTGAAACCGACATTCCCGGAGATAAGATCAAAAACGGACGCCTCTCAGAAGAGGAGTGGAAGCAGCTTGATACCAGGATTAAAAAGCTGGTGCTGGCCCCGATATTTATTGATGATACTCCGGCAATTTCAATATTTGAACTCAGGGCAAAATGCCGGCGTCTGAAGGCTCAGCGTAAACTCGATATAGTCATTGTTGACTATCTTCAACTTATGTCTGGTCCGGAAAATGCCGGCAGCCGCGAACAGGAGGTCAGTAATATTTCACGATCACTTAAGAGTATTGCCAAGGAGCTTAATGTACCAATACTTGCTCTCTCCCAGCTTAACCGATCGGTTGAAATGAGAGGTGGTACCAAACGACCGCTTCTTTCCGACCTTCGTGAATCAGGAGCAATAGAGCAGGATGCCGATATGGTAGTGTTTATTCACCGACAGGATAAATTCGGGATCCCAACCTTCGAAGATGGTTCCTCAACCAAAGGGATAGCTGAGATTATCCTTGCAAAAAACCGTAACGGTCCCGTAAATGATGTAAGACTGAGATTCCGTGAAGAAAAAGCTCAGTTTGTGGATATTGATGATTTTGATATGGATGGCAATCCTGATTTCAGAGATGGTTCCCAGAGTATCACCCTTGGTTCTAAAATGAATCATGATAACCTCAGGAAACTGGGCGGCGGATTCGATAAAGAGTCCGATATTCATGATGAGCCTCCCTTTGCATGATAAAATCAGTTAAACCTGAGTACAAGCTTGGCTCCAACGCTCTTGTACTTTATATCCTCAAACCCGACATAGATTCCTAACTCTCCCAAGAGGAGAATTTCACTGATGCTGTACCCTATTTCAGTGTAGTTTTTGTGGTAGCGTGAACCCAGATATGAAAGACTTATATTTTCACGCATCAGGGTGTTGCTTAATCCGGGAAGAAGTTTTATAAGTAAATAAGGGGTAGTATATTTCAGATGGACTTCACCAAAAATTTCGGGTGTGCTAAGGGAATAATATGCGGGTATCATGAACGCATCCTGGTAGTTATCAAGAAGAAACGGTAATGGTTGAGAGTTGAAATGGAAGAAGTCATAGAATGTTAAACTTCTGTTATCAAGAAATCCCCCTGCCCTGACTCTCCATTTGAAATTGCTGAATGCTCCTATACTCTTGTTTTTGAATGCTTCGGCCTTCAGCATGTCGTAATGTTTAAACCTGTCTGTCATTTCACTGAACTCATTAATTCCATGTTGCCAGGTCAGATTGAAAGTCGGCCAGTCAGATCCCCTCGGGATCTTGTTTCCCTTATTTATCCTGTACCTCTGGAAAGGAGTATATGTGACTTTTGTCACAAAGTCAGCATGTCTCTGATCGCGTAGTACATTAATCGGATTGGAACCCGGAGCCAGATAATTGTTGACAGGGATATTATCAGAATATTCTTTCGAAGACTTAATAAACGAAAAATCTGTTGTATTTTCAAGTACTCTCCGGTCTTCATAACTGGTGCTCAATTCCAGAGTCAATCCATTTACGATCTCACTTATGTAACCAAAAGTAAGGTATCTTGATTCATAAAGTTTCAGGTAGTTTTTCTTCAGAAACAGGGTAGCCTCAGAATTCAATAATGTATTGATACTTCCTCCGTTACTTATGTCTTTACTTGTAATACCTGTCCTTACGAATAATTGCCTCTGCTTCAGCCCATTAAACTTGTAATTTGCATTGACCCTCCACATTAATTGTTCTCTGCTGAACGCATACCGGATATCGGGAAAAATTGAGAGGGACTTACTGTTTTTCCATGATTTTGAAAAACGAAAATTTAATCCGTAAATAAAACCATCGACTGTATTAAAACTGAAGTTTTTCAGATGAATCAAACCACCATGTGTAAAACTAAAACCGGTTGTATCGGACCAGGTATGCCCGAATCCGATCTGCTGAACTGTTTTTGAGAATTTATTCTTCTCCTTTTTACCTGATGCTGCGGTCGTATCGCTTTTCATTTCCCTGAGGGTTTGAGCCGTTTTTGTGCTGTCACTTATTTTTAGGCTACGTTTCTCGATGTCAGACAGAGGGATAGGTCGTATCTCAGCCCAATAGGCACTGTCTTTTTTTGTAGCATCTTTTTCAATTATATGGGTGGTTTTATCCTTTATCTCGAGATTCTTCCTTGTACTGTCAGGCAAAGTTTTTTCTGATTCTTTTTCCATGAGCCTGGCAAGCCTTATCATATCGCGGTTCGATAATTCATCCTTTTCAAGAATTTTATCAATCTGTTGTTTTGCCTTTGTAACAACAGTGTCGGTAGTATTTTCAACCCTTCCGGATCTGCCTGTGTAATCAGTGGATATGGTTTTTGGTTTCTGAAGTGCCAGATTAGGTTTAACATCAATATATTTTACAGAGCCAACATAACCGACATCTGCTTTAAAACCAAAAAATTCGACATTGAAATCAAACTTATGACTTACCGGCATCCAAATATCATCCTGCACCGGGATATAAAGTTGCTGGAT
>Ga0265292_1002332_pt1 | contig 13425 bp, 11 predicted proteins | sample Munlanlewell296A_FD_189080 | JGI IMG/M metagenome (GOLD analysis project Ga0265292, IMG submission 189080) | Leachate microbial communities from a municipal landfill in Southern Ontario, Canada - Leachate well 296A | ecosystem: Engineered > Solid waste > Landfill > Unclassified | place: Canada...
CCCAGGAGATTGCCGTAGCCATTCACGGCTGCGCTGCTATCGCCAGAGCCATCCACGGCCGCGGCGTCATCACAGCTGGTGTTCTTTACAGCATCATCGGGGGTCTTGTCTTTCATATCTCCTCCTCGTGGTCGCTCCGCCGCAGCCCGTCCGGGCAGCGGCTCTTAAGAGGAGTGGGAGAGATATGCAGGATGGTGCATCATGGTGAAACAGCGGGTGCCAGGACTCTAACATACCCGCCGGACGGAATGTATACGGGCTGGGCGACAGGGGGGAGGCATCAGCCCGCTTTCCGCCTCAGCCTCGCCTCCCTGGCCAGATGCAGGCGGTAATTTGATTCCAGGTTGAGCCAGAAGCCGGCGTCGATCCCGAAGACTTCCTCAAGCTCAAGGGCTGTGCCCTCGGTGAGCCGTTTCTTGCCGGCGATAATCTCGCTGATCTTCTGCTCGGGCCGGCCCATTCGCTCGGCCAGAGAGCGCTGAGTCCAACCGCGGGCGGCCAGCTCCTTCCTTATGGTCCGGCCGGGCGGCGGTACTATTGCAGGTTTCAGCTTCTTTTCCATGGATCTTCCTTACTGGTAGTGCTTGCTGATTTCCAGGATGACCAGGCAATCATCGTCGCTGGCCAGCAATATCAACGATCCATTCCAGATCAGCCTGTTCTCGAACGAAATGACAGCAGGGCTGGAGACGGAGTTCCGGGTGCCAACAGCAAGTGGGAGAATCGAAGACGCTCTCACTATCGCTCATGGAAATGTATAGTCAGCCCTGATAATGGACCGGCCGTTTGCTCCTACCTAATAGATTTTGACGCCACTTGGCAGTATTATCATTATCCAGGTAATGCGTATGCGCTACTTGCCGCTTGACGAAACCAGATTACTTCTTAAAAAAAATTGCGCTTGGCGAATGGTGGGTAAAGCAAATAAAAAAGAAATGATGAATTGTTATCTGGGATCGCATAGATGTTGTTGGGCAGGTATGGCAGAAAGCGCTCATCAGCAGTTGTGCCAACGGTATATATAGGGAAGGAGTAAGACATGGCTCGACGCCGAGGGTTTTTCGCCGAATTGCAGCATCAAGGGGAGGTTGCAGCACGAAATAAAGCGAAGTGGGCACGGGAAGCGGAGCGTGCCCAAAGCGCTGCGATCCGTGCAGCTGAGAAAGCGCGAAAGGATCGGGAGCGCACTGCTGCAAGTCAAGCTCGCGCAGACACGGCCGAGCAAAAGCGTCTTGCGAAGGAGACTCGTGAAGCACGCATCAGCGAGATGGAGGCCGAGGTTGAGAAGCTGAATGTCGAGCTGGCTGAAATGTATGAGGAGATCGATTCCTTGCTTGCGGCTACCCTTCAAGTAGATGACTACCTGGATTTGACGACGCTCTACACCGAAGCGGAACATCCACCATTCGATCGGGCAGACCTCGAGATACCGATACCGCCTCCGAGTTCTATACCTGATCCACCCGAACCGGTCTTTGTTTCGCCTCTGCCACCGAAGGGATTAGCAGGACTTCTAGGCAAGAAAAAGCACGAAGCGGCAGTGGCTGCAGCCACTCAGGCATATCAGAATGCACTACAGGAATGGCCTTACAAGGTTAGCCAGGCCGAATCTGCTCGCCAGGCTGCTGCGCAGCAGCACGCCGGCATGGAGGCCAAACGGGTCACTGAGCTGGAATCAGAGCGTAGCCGCTACCGTGAAGAATGTGCTGCCAGGGAGGCGGTGGTTGCAGAGCAAAATTCAGCCATTGAGGAGCTAAACACGAATCTCGGCTATGGAACCGTTGATGCCGTCGAAGAGTATGTGTCTCTTATCTTCTCAAGATCGGTCTACCCGGTTCAGTTTCCTGTCGAGCATGACTTTGAGTTTGACGCAAAGACTGCTGAGCTACGCTTGCGAATATTGGTACCCAGCCCTGACAAGGTACCCACAACGAACGTATACAAGTACACAAAGTCTACTGATGAGATCACCTCCAGTGCGCTGTCAAAGAAGGCGTGCAAAGACCGATACACCGGCGCTGTAATGCATTCAGCACTTCGGTCCCTTCATGAGGTATTCGAGGCTGATCGCCGTGGACTAATCAATACGATTTCCTTAGAGGTCGGGACGGAAACGATCGACCCAGCAACTGGTCGGGAAACATACATCCTTTTCCTAGCAGTCGGAGCAGAGCGTGACTCATTTCTTGCACTGGATTTAGCGAACGTCGTTCCTGATGCAACTCTCAGACATCTCGGCGCAGCTGCATCCAAGAGCCCGTATGACCTGGTAGCTGCGGACTCCGCTGGCATCCGCCAGTCATGAATGCGCGCCATCTGGTCTTCAATCCGCCGCCGGGGTGGCCCAAGCCCCCTGATGGTTGGACGCCACCAAAGGGATGGTCACCAGATCCTTCATGGCCGGATCCACCTACGGACTGGCAGCTCTGGATTCCAAGTAATCTGACTGACGGTGAGACACAATCCGGAACAGGCGATCTAGAACCCGAGAGCCTACCGCAGGCGATGGAAGCTGCTACGGCTCAAACCGAACAGCCCGAAAGCGTCAGCCAGAGGATTGCCATCCTTGAATCAGAGAACAAAGCATTGCGGGCTCTGCTTGATGAAGCCTCGGCCGCGAGTGACGTCATTGTGCTTGATGACGAGCGCATCCTTCAGGAAATCGGAATCTACCGCTACCACCACCCCCTTGAAAATGCATCCGCATATCGTGATCGTCTCGATGAGCTAGGTACGCGCATAGCCAATCTGATCAAGACAAACGGTGCAATCGAAATGTCGAAAAATTTCACTTTCGATAATTCGCTCGCCAAGGGGCAGAAAATGACCAAAGACCTTGCCAAGCTGATGTTGCGTGCCTACAACGCGGAAGTGGACAATAGCATTCGTTCGCTGCGTGCCGGAAACATCGTTACCGCTAAGCGTAGAGTCGAGGCGTCGCGAGCGGCGATCAAGAAGCTCGGTGCCTTGATGCAAATGCAGATTAGCGACGCATTTCACGAATTACGCATCGAGGAAATCGAACTGACTTCTGACTACCTTATGAAGAAAAAAGAGGAACGCGAGGCGGCAACTGAGGAACGCGCGCGTCTTCGTGAGGAGCGAAAAGTCGAGGCCGAACTTGAACAGGAACGAGAAAAGCTCAACAAAGAACGCGATCATCTATCAAACGCGATCGAAGCACTTCGAGCAAGCGGATCGTCGGCCGCTGAACTAGAGCGCAAGCTTGCCGAAGTAGATGAGGCTATCGTCCAAAACGACTTTCGTGCTGCCAACGTTAGAGCTGGCTATGTATACGTAATCTCGAATCGGGGCGCTTTTGGCCAAGACATTGTGAAGATAGGTTTGACTCGTCGTCTGGAGCCGCTTGACCGGGTCAGAGAACTAGGTGACGCATCCGTCCCCTTCCGTTTCGATGTGCACAGCATCTTCTTTTCTGAAGACGCTGTCACTCTCGAAGCCGAACTGCACAAGCACTTTGCTGGCCGGCGACTCAACCATGCCAATATGCGCAAGGAGTTTTTCTTCGCCAGACCAGTCGAAGTGCGTGAGGTGCTCGTCTCAAAGGTTGGCGGTCTACTCGAGTTCACTGAGGACGCGGAATCGACTGAGTACCTACAGAGCGTTCACTATTGGCCAGAGCAGTATAAGGAGGCTCGTTGATTAAGAACCGAGAGGAGCAGCGGAGTCGCCTTCGACATTGCCTTCTTCAGCTATTTCGACTAGCTGATTCAGAACTACCAGGTTCGAATAGCTACCAATAAGGTCCACCTTACCGGTAGCTAATTTGCTTTTTACTTTTTCGAATGTCTATTTACTTCATTGATAAACTGCATGAATTTTCATAATACCTTGACAAATCATGTATAAATATTCTAAAATATGCCGATATATACAGCCAAGAATGCATAATTACACCAGCATCCCCATAATCAAGCCAAAACGGAACAGGAACCATGCATTTATTTACATCAAAGTTCGTCCAGAAACCGTCCCACGTAACCGAACTCCCCGGTTCGGTCTCGACCCCCAAGGGCTTCAGCGCCTCTGGCATCGCCGCCGGACTCAAAAAATCCGGAAAGCTCGACCTGGGCCTGCTCGTCTGCAAGGAACCATGCGCCTCCGCGGCTCTCTACACACCAAACGCTGCCGCCGCCGCTCCCATAACGTTTTGCCGTGACGAAACCAGCGCCGGCGCCCTCCAGGGCGTAGTCGTAAACAGCGGTTCCGCTAATGCCTGCACCGGCGCCCAGGGGCTGGAAGACGCTCGGGCGATGGCGGCGCAGGCTGCGGCCAAGTCTGGCATAAATATACAGAACATGGCAGTGGCTTCCACCGGAGTGATCGGCGTGCCTCTGCCCATGGTTTCGGTCGAGTCCGGCATCGGCATCGCAGCCGAGGCGCTCTCTGATTCCGGCGGCGGCGATTTTGCCGAGGCCATCCGCACCACTGACAAGATCGACAAGGACGGCGCCATCGAGGTGGCGCTCTCCGCCGGCACGGTGCGGGTAGGCGCCTGCGCCAAGGGAGCCGGCATGATCGCTCCCAACATGGCGACCCTGCTGGCGTTTGTCACCACCGACGCCGCGGTTCCCGCCGGTCTTCTGCAGAGCCTTCTAAAGGAGGCGGTTGCCGCTTCCTTCAATTCAATGAGCGTCGACGGCGACATGAGCACCAACGACTGCATTCTGGTGTTCGCCAGCGGCCAGAGTGGGGTGGCGGTGGGGCAGGACAGCGGTGACGCCGCTCTCTTCGGCGACGCTCTCGCGGCGGTCTGCAAGGGCCTGGCGCTTAAGATGGTCGCTGACGGCGAGGGCGCTACCAAGGTGGTCGAGCTGAACGTCACTGGCGCGAAGGATGACGACGAGGCGGCGCTGGTCTCGCGGGCGGTGTCTAACTCTTCGCTGGTGCGGACGGCTTTTTATGGGCGTGACGCTAACTGGGGCCGGATCATGGCCTCGGCGGGCGCGGCGCTCGCGGGTGAGCCGGCGCTGTTGGCGGATGTTTATTATGAGGAGGTTTGTCTGGCGCGGGGTGGGGCGGTTTGTGCTGAACCTGTGGATGTTGGGCGGCTTGATAATATAATGGCCGAGCAGGAGATATCGGTGACTGTTGATCTGCATCGGGGGGCGGGTAGTCATACTATGTATTTTTCTGATTTGACGCATGATTATGTGACGCTGAATGCGGAGTATACGACGTAAATTGTCATCCTGAGTGCAGCGAAGGATCTGCTTTGTGGTTTGCGGGGAGAGCAGATTCCTCGTCGCTTCGCTCCTCGGAATGACAATATGGGAGGTAACTAATGACAGAACAACATCAGAAACGCGTAGAGATCCTCCTTGAGGCTCTTCCTTATATAAAGCAGTTCTCGGGCAAGACTGTCGTCATCAAGTATGGCGGTGCTGCGATGAAGAGCGATGAGCTTAAGGAAGGGTTCGCTACGGATATCGCCTTGCTCAAGTATGTGGGGATGAATCCCGTCATCGTGCATGGCGGCGGTCCTGATATCAGCGCCTACATGGAGAAGCTTTCCATGGAGGTCAGGTTTGTGCAGGGGGTGCGGGTGACGACTCCTGAGGCCATGGAGGTCATCAAGATGGTGCTCCTCGGCAAGATCAACAAGGAGGTCGTCGCGCTCATCAACCAGCACGGCGTCCCCGCGGTCGGGCTCGGCGGCGACGATGGCCAGCTGATCGTGGCCGAGAAGAAAAAAATATTCGATGACAGCGGCGCTGAGATAGACACGGGGCAGGTGGGCCGCATCGTGGACATCAACACCGAGGTGCTGGAAAGCCTGGGCGGCGATTTCATCCCGGTTGTCTCAGCCGGGGGCGCCGGCCTCGATGGCACCAGCTATAACGTCAACGCCGACGAGGTGGCTGCTTTCCTGGCGGTAGCCCTGGAGGCCGAAAAGGCGATCTTCCTCACCGATGTGGAGGGGCTCTACGAGGACATCGATGACCCCGGTTCGCTGATATCCCAGTGTACGCTCAAGGACATCGAGGCCAAGCTGGCCGGAGGCTCGATCTCGAAGGGCATGATTCCCAAGCTCAGCGCGGTTACCACGGCGCTGGCCGGCGGTGTCAACAGCGCCCATATCATCGACGGCCGGGTGCCGCATGCGGTGCTGCTTGAGGTTTTCACGCGGACTGGTATTGGGACGAAAATTGATGCGTGAGTGGAAGAGCAGATTCCTCGTCGCTACGCTCCTCGGAATGACAGGCTGTTGTCATCCTGAGCGCAGCGAAGGATCTGCTTTTGTGGGTTGCAGGGAAGAGCAGATTCCTCGTCGCTACGCTCCTCGGAATGACAATTGGGGGGGCTACGCTCCTCGGAATGACAGGCTGTTGTCATCCTGAGCGCAGCGAAGGATCTGCTTTTGTGGGTTGCAGGGAAGAGCAGATTCCTCGTCGCTACGCTCCTCGGAATGACAATTGGGGGGGCTACGCTCCTCGGAATGACAGGCTATTGTCATCCTGAGCGAAGCGAAGGATCTGCTTAATAGAATGACGTAATGCTATGACTGACATAATTCAACAATACGAAAAGTACATAATGCCGACCTATGGACGCCAGCCGGTTGTCTTCGTTCGTGGCAACGGCTGCTACCTCTATGACGAGGCCGGCGACGCTTATCTTGACTTCGTTTCCGGACTTTCGATCAGTAACCTCGGCCATTGTCATCCTGCCGTCGTGAAGGCGGTCCAGGCGCAGGTTGCCGAGCTTATCCATACCTGTAACCTTTATTACACCAAGCCCGGCGTCGAACTGGCGAAGCTTATCTCTGAAAACAGCCTCGGCGGCAAGGTCTTCTTCTCAAACAGCGGCGCCGAGGCTAACGAGTGCGCTATCAAGCTGGCGCGCAAATACGGTCGCGACAAGGCGGGGGAGGCTGGCCCAGTCACCGGCCCCAGCGGTGATACCGGTCCAGGCTCCGGCGCTGGCAGTGATTCCGGCGGCGCGGCCAAGCACTGCATCATCTCCCTGGAGAACGGATTTCACGGGCGGACGATGGCTACCTTGAGCGCCACGGCCCAGCCGGCCAAGCAGGAGCCGTTCAAGCCGCTGCTGCCCGGGTTCACGTATGTGCCGCGCAATGACATCAGCGCTCTTGAACGCGAGATGGACGATGACGTCTGCGCCGTCATGCTGGAAGTGGTGCAGGGCGAGGGCGGCGTCTGGCCGCTGGACCAGACTTATCTCGAAGCGGCGCGCGAGCTGGCCACACGCCACGATGCCCTGCTCATCTTCGATGAAGTCCAGACCGGCCTTGGCCGCACGGGAAAACTTTTTGCGTACGAGCATTCGGGGGTAATACCCGATGTAATGACCCTGGCCAAAAGCCTCGGCGGGGCGCTTCCCATCGGCGCCACAATCGCCGCACCTGCGTATTCCGACGTGCTTGGCCCCGGCATGCACGGCTCCACTTTCGGCGGGGGGCCGGTCGCCTGCGCGGCGGGAGTCGCGGTCATGCGTGAACTGACCGCCGAAGGTTTTCTCGCCAGCGTCGAGACAAAAGGCGAATACATGCGCTCGCTGCTGGGTAAGCTGCAGGATGACGGCCTGATAACCGAAGTGCGGGGAATGGGCCTGATGCTGGCGATCGAGCTTGCCGAACCGCTGGCGGCCGAAATCGTCACGCAGGCGCTCGGGCAGAAGATCATCCTTAATAACACGTCTGACAGGACCATCCGCTTCCTGCCGCCGCTGGTGGTGGAAGAAGGAATGCTCGAAGCCGTGGTCGAATTTCTGCAGACCGCACTTTCTTCATCAAAAGACTGATAGAGGCTCAATGAAAGATTATCTGAAAGTAATGGATTTGACGCCCGGCGAGATAATCGCCCTGATCGAAGCCGCCAAGGCCAACATGGGGGAACGTTCAGACGTTCTGGCCGGCAAGACCCTGGGCATGATATTCGCCAAGCCTTCCACCCGTACGCGGGTGTCGTTCACTGTCGGAGCCTACGAACTCGGCGCCCACATAATGTTCATCTCCGAAAACGAGATGCAGCTGGGGCGGGGCGAGACCATCGAGGATACCGCGCGCGTGCTTTCCAGCTATCTGGATGGCGTCGTCATCCGCACTTACAACCAGAATGATCTTGAACGGTTCGCGGCCGTTGCGGATATCCCGGTCATCAACGGGCTCACCGACGACCGCCACCCATGTCAGGCGCTGGCCGACCTGATGACGATATCGCAGTTTCATGACGACCTCACGAAAGTGAAAGTGGTATTCCTCGGCGACGGCAATAACGTTGCATCCTCGCTGGCGAACGTCTGCGCGGCGGTGGGCGCCCACGTTGTCATTTGCACGCCTTCCGAACTTACCCTGCCTGACTGGTCGGTAGCGGAATCCAGGCAGATCGCTCAGGAGAACGGCGGCAAGGTCGAGTTCACCTCTGACCCCGGCGAGGCGGCCCTGGACGCCGACTTCCTCTACACGGATGTCTGGTTCAGCATGGGGCAGCAGCGGGTCCCGGAGAAGAGCCTGCAGCTGGAGCCGTATCGCATCGACGCGGCCCTCCTGGCCCTCGCGGCTCCGGATTGCCGTGTCATGCACTGCCTGCCCGCGCACCGGGGCGAGGAGATAACGGCGGATGTCATCGACAGCCCCAGGTCCATAGTATTTCAGCAGGCAGAGAACCGCCTGCACGTGCAGAAAGAGCTGCTGAAACTGCTGATGGGAAACGATGCGCAAGCGTGAGCGCCAGCAGCTGATCGAGACTCTGGTCAAACAGAAGCCGCTGTCCAGGCAGGAAGAGCTGGTCGCGGCGCTGAATGGGTTCGGATGCAGGGTGACGCAGGCGACTGTTTCCCGCGACATAAGGGAGCTGGGGCTGCAGAAGGGTACGGACCGCAACGGACGGGTACGCTATGTGGTGCCGCCGCCGCGGGTCAGGAGAGACCCGCAGGAGGTTCTCTTAAGGGTATTGCGCGAGTCGTCGGCGACGGTGCAGAGCGCGCAGAACCTGGTGGTTATCAAGGCGGAGCCCGGGACCGCGCCGACGATAGGCAGGGTGCTCGACGAGCTTGAGGAATCGGACGTCGTGGGAACGGTAGCAGGCGACGACACGGTGCTGATGGTAATGCCAGACGCGACAAGCGCGCGCAGGATGACAGAATTTTTGGAAACCCGGATTGAACCGGAACTGAAATAGAGGAAATAAATGAGTGCTCAGGATAAAAAAGTAGTTCTTGCATATTCCGGCGGTCTCGACACCTCGGTTATGATCGCCTGGCTGAAAGAGAAACACGGCCTCGATACGGTCGCCGTGCTCGTGGACGCCGGACGCGCTTCCGGCCTGGACGGTTTAAAGCAGAAGGCGCTGGACATCGGCGCCGTCGAAGCCGTCGTCGTTGACGCAAAGGAAGAATTTGCCAATGATTTCATCATCCCGGCGCTGGCGGCCAACGCCCTTTACGAGGAAAAATATCCGCTGGTGAGCGCCCTTTCGCGGCCGCTGATCTGCAAGGTGCTGGTCGAGGCGGCGCATAAAAGCGGCGCCACGGCTGTCGCGCATGGTTGTACCGCCAAGGGCAACGACCAGGTCCGTTTCGACCTGGGCATACGCTCGCTCGACCCGTCGCTGGAGATTCTGGCGCCGGCGCGCGAGTGGGGCATGACCCGCGAACAGTCGATGGAGTACGCCGAAGCGCGGGGCATACCCATCCCGCTCAAGAAGGAAAGCCCATACAGCATCGATGAGAACCTCTGGGGCCGGACGGTAGAATGCGGGCCTCTCGAAGACCCCTGGCTGGAACCGCCCGAGGATGCCTTTGCCGTGACCTGCGCGCCCGCGGACGCGCCGGACGAACCGGCGTATGTAGAGGTCGAATTCAAGGCGGGTGTGCCCATCGTCCTCGATGGCAAAGCCCGGTCCCTGGTCGACCTGGTTTCCAGCATAGACGAGATTGCTGGCGCCCATGGTTTCGGCCGCGTCGACATGATGGAGAACCGGCTTGTGGGCATAAAGTCGCGTGAGGTTTACGAGGTGCCTGGTTCGCTGGCGCTTATAATGGCCCATCGTGAGCTCGAGGACATGACCCTGCCACGTGAGCTGGTCCACTACAAGCGGGGCCTGGAGCAGAAGTTCGCCGACATGACCTACAACGGCGGCTGGTTCGATCCGCTCATGGACGCCATACGCGCTTTCATGGCCGAAACGCAGAAACGCGTCAGCGGCACGGTGCGCTTAAAATTTTTTAAAGGCTCGTGTATCGTAGCCGGCCGCAAGTCCCCGAATTCGCTCTACGATTTCGGTCTTGCCACCTACGGTGGAGAGGACGCCTTCAGCCACGAGGCGGCAAAGGGATTCTGCGAACTCTGGGGCCTGCCGCTGGAAGTCTGGGCCAGGAAGAACAAGTAGAGAAGAGAAGCTCAAACGTTACGTCCAGGGCATGATATTTCCGCCGCAGCGTTTGACGAAGTCGCATTCAGCGAAGGCGGGAATATCATGCCATGGGCACCACCGACATAACAGGCATCACTTACAACAAGGACAACTGAGGCGAAATGAGCGAAACAGACAACAACTCACACTTCTGGTCAGGACGTTTCGACCAGCCGCCGCATGAGCTCTTCCAGCAGCTCAACGCCTCGATAACCTTCGACTGGCGTCTGGCTCCCTACGACATCCAGGGTTCGCTGGCCCATGCGCGCATGCTTTCCGGCATCGGCGTCCTGACGGCCGAAGAGTTCGGCCAGATCGAGAAGGGTCTCGGCCAGATCATGGTGGAGATAGCCCGTGGCGAGTTTGAGTTCAAGCTCGAAGACGAGGATATCCACTCGGCGATCGAGAAGCGGCTCATTGAACAGATTGGCGATGCCGGTAAAAAACTGCACACGGCGCGCAGCCGCAACGACCAGGTCGCTACTGACCTGGCGCTGTTCCTGCAGGATCACATCGGCCAGCATCTTGCCGACCTGGTCTCGCTGCTGGAAATCTTTCTCAAGCAGGCGGAGGCGACACAGGATGTCATCATGCCCGGCTATACACATATGCAGCGGGCGCAACCCGTGCTGCTGTCCCATCACCTTATTGCATATTTCGAGATGTTCTCGCGCGACCATGCGCGCCTCCTGCGGGCGCGTGACGCCGCCCGGGTCATGCCGCTGGGGGCGGGTGCGCTGGCAGGTGTCAATTATCCTATCAACCGTGATGAGACTGCGGCCGAGCTGGGATTCGATTGTCCCGGCGCCAACTCGCTCGACGATGTCTCCAACCGCGACTTCGCGCTCGACTATTTAGGCGCGGCGTCGAATCTGAGCATGCATCTTTCACGTTTTGCCGCGGAGCTCATCCTCTGGTCGAGCGCCGAGTTCGGCTATGTCGAACTCTCGGACGCGTTCACATCGGGTTCCAGCATCATGCCGCAGAAGAAGAATGCCGATGCCTGCGAACTTATCCGCGCCAAGGCGGCGCGCGTGTCCGCCAACCTGCAGGGACTTACGACCCTGCTGACGGGCTTGCCGCTGGCCTACAACAAGGACATGCAGGAAGACAAGATCTATATATTCGAGACCGCCGACATACTGCTGGCGACCGTACCAGTCATGACGGAGATGGTTGCGACATTAAAGTTCAAGCCGGAGCGCATGCGCCAGGCCGCTGAGGAGAGCTTTACCATCGCCACGGAAGTCGCGGATTACTTGACGGGCAAGGGGCTGGCTTTCCGCGACGCCCATCGTATAACGGGCGAGATGGTGCGCAAATGCATGGATGAGGGCCGCACCCTGGCCGATCTGACGCCTGCCGAGCTCAGTGGTTTTGCGGAGGAGTTTGACGATTCCTTCAGCAAGGTCGTCGATGTCGAGGCGGCCGTCGAGCGCAAGAACTCATATGGAGGGACAGCTTCCAGGCGGGTCAGCGAGCAGCTTTTGAGCGCATCGCGCCGGTTGGAGGGGCTGAAACAGACGCTCGGGGAACAGGTGCGTCCCGGGGAAACCGCCTAGCCGTTGCCCGGCCGTTTGCCCGATGCCGGAAAAGGTCCTCCCCAAATCCTTCTACGCCCGCAGGGTCCAGACCGTGGCCCGCGACCTGATCGGATGCAAACTCGAACACGACGGCGTCGGCGGGATAATCGTCGAGACGGAAGCCTATAACCGTAATGACCCCGCCTGCCATGCTTTCAGGGGCCAGACGGAGAGGAACAGGGTCATGTTTGGCCCGCCGGGCGTGGCATATATATACTTCACCTATGGCATGCACCACCTTGTCAATATAGTATGCGAGGAGGACGGCGAGCCGGCGGCGGTGCTGATCCGGGCCCTGGAGCCCACGGACGGCATCGATGAGATGAAGCGCCGGCGTGATCCCGTACTGAACCTGGTGCAGTTGGCGAACGGTCCGGGCAAGATAGCCCAGGCGCTCGGCATCGACCTGAGGCATTACGGCCAGCCGGTCTACAGGGGCGGCCTCAAGGTGAGAGCCCGGGGCGCCGATTGGCAGAAACCGGGTATCGTGGCAACTTCGCGTATCGGCATCAAGGCCGGTACTGAACATAAGTGGCGCTACTGCGCCGCCGAAAGCAGATTTCTGTCCCGGAAACTGAAGACAAAAGGGGAGGACAATTGAAACTTGAAGAAATTTACAGGCTGGCGATCACGATGGGGATCAAGGCTGACCCGCGTGGAAAACGCGACGTGGAGAAACTTCTCGAAAAGGAACAGAAGGCTTTCGACAAGCTGGAGGCCGACGAGAAAGAGGATTACGATACCGATCGCCTGACCAACCCCTTTGCGGATACGCGAATCCTTTACGGTGATACGAAAACCGAGGTCAAGTCGATGATCGTCGGTGTGGACATGGAGACTCAGGAGCTGCTGCTCGCCGACCGGCTGCGCGAGAAGGGCAGAAAGATCGACCTGGTCATGGGCCATCACCCGGAAGGCAAAGCGCTTGCGGCCCTCGCGGACGTGATGGGCGTTCAGGCGGATATCTGGCACAAGGCCGGCGTCCCGATCAACGTCGGTGAGGCTGTTATCGAAGGAAGGCAGTCCGAAGTTTCGCGCCTGATGCTGCCGTTGAACCACCAGCGTCCAGTACAGACGGCGGAACTGCTTGATATACCTCTGATGTGTGTTCATACCCCCTGCGATAACCTCGTCACAGGTTTCCTGCAGAAGCATTTTGACAAGAAGGGTGACGGCATGACCTTGGGCGAAGTGCGCGATGATCTAAGGAAGATCCCGGAATACAGGGAGTCCGCAAAGAACAACGCCGGCCCCACGATCGTCGCCGGCAAGGAATCACGCCGCGCGGGACGCGTGCTGATAGACATGACAGGCGGTACCGGCGGTCCGGAGGAATCGATGGAGAAGCTTGCCGCCGCCGGCGTCGGCACCGTGGTCGGAATGCACATAAGCGAGAAGAACCGGGAGGCGGCCGAGAAGCACAAGGTCAACGTCGTCATCGCGGG
>Ga0265292_1002333_pt1 | contig 13419 bp, 9 predicted proteins | sample Munlanlewell296A_FD_189080 | JGI IMG/M metagenome (GOLD analysis project Ga0265292, IMG submission 189080) | Leachate microbial communities from a municipal landfill in Southern Ontario, Canada - Leachate well 296A | ecosystem: Engineered > Solid waste > Landfill > Unclassified | place: Canada...
ACGAGATTTTTAATTTTTTCAGTAATTCTTTTGGCAGTTGGTTGGCTGGTATTTTCGTCTTTTTCAGTGTTAAATCCGTCTACGCCTGTGGGCTGCGCCGGACAAGAAGGTGGTTTAATTTCCCGCCCCGACTTTGTGTCGGGACGGAACAAGAGTCCAGTCCCGCATTGCGGGATGGGGTTCATACCTTTGATTTTTTCGGCTGTTGCTTCTTGGCTGAATTGAGAGGTCGCGCTGTTATCTTGTTGCGGAGCATTTTTTTGTTGATTATCGGTTTGTTTTTCAGCAGGCAATTTTTGGCAAGTGTCGTCCAAACACCATTCAATTACCGCCAGCTCCATTGGCAGTTGGGGCAGCGGGGCGGATTCAATCTCTTGCCGGCGTTTCATTATAAGATCAATCAGATGAACAATATTTTGATATTCAATCAAATCGCCCAGTTTTTGCAATTCTTTTTTTACCGTGTCGCCCAAATCAATTCCGGATACGTTTTTTTGCGAAGTTGCTTTCATAATCATCATTATCCGCAACATTTCAATAATATCATCAGCGAAGATTACAAAACGCGCGCCTTCGCCTGCTTCTCTGCTGATTAGATCCAAGCATTCTTTGGCCTGCCGGCTGATTAAGGCGCAGACAAATTTTAGCGCTTCATCCAGATTTGAAGCCGGCAGAACCACCGAAGCGATTTCAGCAGTGATATTTTTTTCTCCCACTGCCATGATTTGGTCAAGCAGGCTGACGGCATCGCGGACGCAACCCTCGCTTTTGTTTACAATGCGGCCAATAACTTCTTTGTCTACTTTAACTTTTTCTTCTTTGGCAATGCCAAGCAGGTGTTTTTTCAATTCATCATGAGAAACTTTTTTGAAATTGAATCTTTGACAGCGGGAAATAATCGTTTCGGGCAGTTTGCGCAGTTGGGTCGTGGCCAAGACAAAAACCACGTGCGCTGGAGGCTCTTCCAGTGTTTTTAAGAGCGCGTTGAAGGCGCTCGTAGAGAGCATGTGCGCTTCGTCAATAATGAAGATTTTATACGGCGATTTTGTCGGACGAAATTGGGCGTTTTCAATAATATTTTCTCGGACATTGTCTACGCCGGTGTGGGAGGCGGCATCTATCTCTATCACATCAATCGCTCTTGAACCGCTGATTTCATTGCACGACGCGCAATTATTGCACGGCTCGCTTGATTTTTCTTTTCTATTTTCGCAATTCAAAGCTTTGGCCAGCAGCCGGGCGACAGTGGTCTTGCCTATTCCCCTAGGACCAGAAAATAAATAAGCGTGGGCTGTTTTGCCCATGATAATTTGGTTGATTATTGTTTTAGTTATATGCTCTTGGCCGATTACAGAGCCAAAAGTTTGGGGACGGTGCTTGTGGTATAGAGCCATATTGATTGAAATTCAAAATCCAATCCGCCAGCTGGCGGACAAAATCCAAAGTGCGAAAGCAAGATTTTGAGTTTTGGATTTTGAGTTTTAGGCGGGGGTATTATAACTGAATTTTGTTATTGCGTAAACAGTCAATTTTGCCGTTGCTATTGTATTTAATACACTCTAGCGCTATACTGTGGATAAGTTTTTGCGCTTAACCGATTATATTGCTATTATATGTAACGTACTATAATTCATCACGCAAAATATTTTGTTTGCGTTTAACACATTTTCTTATGCCAAGAAAAGCCAATCCAGCGCTCTTGAAGCCGCTGAAGCTATCCGACGAGCTTGAAGCCGTCGTGGGAAAAGGTCCATTGCCAAGAGGGCAGGTGGTAAAAAAACTTTGGGAATACATCAAGAAGCACAATCTTCAGAATCCGAATAACAAGCGAAATATCATTGCGGACGACAAGCTGAAACCTTTGTTTGGCGGAAAGGGTGAAGTGAATATGTTTGAGATGACAAAACTGGTTTCCGGCCACATGAGTTAATTACGGCGTACGATATAAGAATTATGACATACGAAAACATCCTGTTAATATACGGGATGTTTTTTTATCAATTTAACTAGGTGAACAATATCGTAAGTCGTATATCGTATGCCGTTTACTTACTGATAATATTCTCCACCGCCGCCCACTGGCTTTCACCGGTTTGCGGGACCAAAATTACGACTTCGTCGCCTGATTTGCCTTTGAAAAATGTTACTGAAGCTGTCAAAATCTTGTAAGCTCTGCCGTCTGCCAACACGTTCCACTGCCCGGTACTGGCATCTGAAACAAGTTCTCCGACGATCCTTTTTCGTTCAATCGGCCCGATCTGCTTGTAAATAAAGGATCCTTTATTGGTAATTGTCAGTTTCATTATATCGCCTTCTACCAATTTGGATTTGCTTGCGTAGTTTGCCGGGATAGAGTATTCTCGCCCGTCTGAACCAATCATTTTTTCTCCGTCAAATACACCCTCAATAATTTTTTCTCCAGTTGCCATTATTTGCACATCAGCTGCGTCATCATCTTTTTGCAATTTTTGAATTTGTTTATTGCCGAGCAATCTCAAGAGTCCATCCAGCTGGTCTTTTATTGAGTAGATTACAGCGCTTAGTTCCGCCATATCAATATTATCCGCATTATCCGCGGTATCTTCAGTTTTTTCTTCCAAATGTTTTTTATCCTCGTCAAGTTTATCAAACGGTGAGCTGAATGGATGATTGCCAATTAGATCTGAAAGTGAATTCATATTTATTTTTGTTTTAGATATTATTGAAGCATTATAACAGGTTTAAAAAAACACGTCAGGCGGCGGCGTGGATAGAAAGTGGACAAGCTGGGAATAGATTTTTATATTTGGCTGTTCTACGCTAATGGTTTCGTAATTCACAGTATTTATAGCGAAGCTTCAATCATATCGGTTTTACTGTTTTTGGAAGCAGAGTCTAGCCTGGTGCGTTCCAGAATCTCTGTTTCAACAATACGGCGGTCGCGTCCGTATTTTAGGCGGGAAAGCTCGGTGATAGCGGCGGCAAGCTCTGGGTTGCCTTTTTGCGCAGGATAGGTATTCATCAAAAACGGCTTTGATGCTTGGCTGTCAATCAATAATTTGGTGTACCACGAAAACATCGGCGTGTTTAATAAGTCGTATGACCCAAAGGTAGGGGCAAATTCCTTGGCAAGCACCTCGGCGTCGTCCGGACCGATTCTGGCGCTGCAGATCGTGCCGGCATTGCCCAATACCGCGTCCCGAACATCCTTCCGTCCTCTTTCATCCAGCAACTGACCCATATATTGGTGGGCGATGATCAGATTAAGCCGATATTTTCTGGCTTCCGATAAAATCGTGGAAATTGAATCAGTAATAAAATTTTGGAATTCATCAATGTACAGATAAAAGTCATTGCGTTTTTCTTCGCTCATATCGGCCCGGCCAAGAGCCGCCATTTGCAATTTTGCCACAATTATCAAACCGACCAATTTGGCGTTAATTTCGCCGGTTTTTCCTTTTGCCAGATTTACCAATAGGATCTTCTTGTTATCCATTACTTCGCGAAAACTAAAGCCGGAAATCTGCTGGCCCATGATGTTTCGCATCATTTCATTTTCAGCGAATCTCCCGACTTTGGAAATTAAATAGCCAAGCATTTCTGATTTGTGAAAATCAGTCACTTTGGACATTTCTTTTTCCCAGAACGCCCGCACCACCGGATCTTTTAATTTTTTTAGATATAATTTAACGTAATCATCATCCGTAAACATACGGGGGATATCGATCACCGTGCCGGGATTATTGATGTCCGCCATCAGAGTCAGCATTACATTGCGCATATTGTGCTCAAACATCGGCCCCATCGTCTGCGGATCAAATAATTTATAAAAAATTGATATCATCTCCTGCACCGCAAAATCTTTTTCATCATCTGTTTTTGCTTCCAGCATGTTTAATCCGATCGGGCGCTCCATATCAGAAGGGTTGAAAACAATGACATCATCGGCGCGTTCTTTTGGAATGTGCTCCAGAACATATTGCACCAGATCTCCATGCGGATCTACCACGCAAACACCCTTGCCATTTTCTATATCCTGCACTGCCAGCCGGCCGATAAAAACTGATTTTCCGCCTCCAGATTTGCCGATGATGTATAAATGCCGGCGGCGGTCGTCATCTTTCATCCGCACTTCAATTTTTTGGCCACGATAATCCACATATCCCAAAAGCAACCCTTCTGTCGGCAGATTGGACGGAGGTGGAGCTTTTCTGCCGGTTAGCCATCTGATATTGGGCGCTTCGGTAGAGTGAAGCGGCAGGTGCCAGAGCGAAGACATTTCCTCGGTATTCATAACAATCCGCTTGCTTTCGTTGAAAGCGCGATAAATGAATTCCTGGATTATTTTTTTTTGATTTCTAGGTATGACAGCTTCAAAAGAATTGCCATAACGATAGAGGTTGTATTGGCTAAAAGAATTGATCAGATTATCAAGATTTTGTTTCGCTTGTTCTTTGTCATCGGAAACGCTCAAAAGACGGATAACCACATCCATCCCGCCTTTCATTAATTTTTCTTCTATGCCTTTGAGCATTTCTTCTTCCATTGCCGAAAGCTGATATGGCTTTTCCGGTTCCGCGCCCGGCTTTTTCATTTGTTCTCTTAGAACATCACCAGCCTTTCTAAGTGTTTTTCCCACTACTGATTCTAGCGCGATATGCTCAAATTTTTTGCCTTTTTTGACTTCGCGGACAATTGAAATGCCTTTGCGTCTCCATTTTCGTTTTGCGGAACGGACAATAAATTGGATAGCGGCGGAACTGTTTTCCTCATAAATTTTAGCCAGCGAATTTAGAATTGTTATCAACGGGTCAGAATCTATTTTTTTATAAGTCAAAAATGGAAATACGTGTTTGCGAGTAGACTTTAAATATGCTCCGACGATATTGCTATGCTTGGAAAAGATGTTATAATCAATCATTTCTTCAATTTGCGCGTAGGGGTGCTGAGAATGAATTTGCTGTTCAACAAAGCTCTGCCATCGTTTTGGCAAGTCAATGTAAAAATAAATTAGATGATTGTGCGCTATTATTTCAAATGCCAGGTGATCGCATCTGCCGCGCAGCCATGCTTTTACGCCTCTTTCGGCCTTGAGCCCGGCAATGCCGGCAAAAAAAGTTTCAGTCATGCCGATTTCTTCTTTTATTTGTTCCAAGCGGTCATCCTTGCCTGCTTCTCCGCCCTGCCCTTCTGATTTTCTTTCTTTTGGCACAGTGATTTGCAATACAATACGGTTAAAAGCTTTGCGTTCCTTGGTATGGATGCGTAAAATTATACTAAGTATATAAGTAAAAAAAGCTAGAATTGGCAGAATAACTCCGATCATTGACAGCCAAAATAAAACCGGATTATTTAGAAAGCCAGTAGATGTAAAAACAGAGGAGGGAGCGGCGGTGAATTGAAACAAGGTTGTCATAGAGCCAGTAGATCTCTATTTGTCCCGCATCTTCCAGCGGGGTATTAAACCCTGCGGGAAGATGCGGGATTGATTTACAGCTTAGGATTATTGTCCAGATGTTTCAACGTTACAATTTTATCGGTTTTGATCTTTGCTTCCTGTTCCAAATAAAATCTATTGATGCCGGGAAGCATTTTCAGCCACTCAAGCAACAGTCTGAATATTTTTTTTACTTTTAGGTGGGCAGCCCTTAGCAGAATTCTGATTTTCAGCGCAGTGTCTTCTCCTTTCATTTTAAATTCCTGTTGCTGGATCACTGGCAGTTCCTGAAATGCTTCCTTGAGCCCTTCTTCCATAATTTTTTCTACTTTTACAGTCAGTTCATCCCGAATCTGGGGGAGATGAATCGATTTTTTCTTTGGAGGGCGCTTTAGTTTTCGCTTCATGCTTTGAATCGTTTCATCCAAAAAGCCTTCGCCTTCAGTCTTTATTATTTCTCTTTCTGGAGAATACCCAATAGACACTTCCGGCGCGGCCGGCGGTTGAGAGATATTGGGTTCAAGAGATTCTTTTTTTTGAGCAGGTGAAATTACTTCCGGCGCGGCCGGCGGTTGGTAGATATTGGGTTCAAGAGATTCTTTTTTTTGAGGTTCAGATTGCGGTGATATTTTTTTGTCCAGCTGATTATTTTGCACCATATTGATATTTAGGATATGCGCAAAGTTCCAAGAATTTATTTTGGTTTTTTTGATTGTTGCTGATAGTATAGCAAAAAAAAAAGAAAAGCGCTACTATGATCAACCGGGATTGATTTTCGCGGCGGAATAGGGTAAGGTATATCACATATTCACGTACCACGTACCACGTACCACGAGGCATGATGCACGTAGCACGACTCAAGACGAATTTGGTGATTTGTATCATGCTACGTGAATCGTGAATCGTGATTTGTATCATGCTACGTGATACGTGAAAAATATGTCCGATACCCAACAAATTAAAGACAAAATAGACATCGTTGACTTTATCTCCGAATACGCGCAATTGAAGCCGGCCGGAGTGAATCACAAGGGGCTTTGTCCGTTTCATCAGGAAAAGACGCCTTCTTTTATGGTAAATCGAGATCGGCAGAGTTTTCATTGTTTTGGTTGCGGAAAAAGCGGCGATATATTTACTTTTCTGCAAGAAATGGAAGGAATGGAGTTCATAGAAGCATTAAAACATTTGGCTAGCCGAGCTGGAGTTGATCTGACGCGCGAGTCGAGCGAATTGAATACTAGCCAGAAAAATCGCATTATAGAGATTAATACCGAAGCCGCGCGTTTTTTTCATAATTTTTTATTGGCAATGAATCAGGCGAAAGGAGCGCGGGATTATCTGCAAGAGAGAGGGCTTAAAGAAGAAACAATTGAAGAATGGCAAATCGGTTTCGTGCCAAACCAATGGGATTTGCTGACCCAATATCTTCTAAAAAAAGGCCGCAGCATTGACGACCTAATCGCGGCTGGGTTTACAATTAAGCGCGATGGCGCTGATTTTGCCAGCGGAAAAGGATTTTATGATCGCTTTCGCGGCCGGATAATGTTTCCGATTTGGGATATACATGGTCGAATTGTCGGTTTTACTGGCAGAATTTTGGTTGAAACAGACAAGTCTGGCGGTAAATATGTCAATACCCCGCAAACCCTTGTATATGATAAATCACGTATCGTATTTGGGCTCAATAAAGCCAAGCAAGAAATCAGGCAAAAAGATCTGATCATAATGGTGGAAGGACAGATGGATGTAATTGCCTGTCATCAGGCAGGCATGAAAAACGTAATAGCGATTAGCGGGACCGCGTTGACCGAGCAGCAGGTTGGCATTCTGAAAAGATATTCAAATAAAGCGGCTTTAGCTTTTGATGCTGATGCCGCCGGCCTTAATTCGGCTGACAGAGGTATCGGGATTGCTCTTAAAGAAGGTTTTGATATTAAGTTGGTGATTGTTCCTCCTGATGCTGGCAAAGATCCAGATGAAATTTTGAGAAAGAATCCAGCGGCGTGGTTCAAAGCGGTTGATGAGGCCAAAGATATCATGGAATGGTTTTTATACAAAGTTTGCTTGAATAAAAAATTGGATGATTACCGCCACAAAGACGAGATCGCGAATGAATTTTTGTCAGCGATCGCCATGGTACAATCACCAATTGTGAGAGATCACTGGGTCAAAGAGCTCTCTCACAAGATAAATGTTGATTCTTTGGTTTTAAGAGATAAGCTAAAACAATTGATTGAATTAAAAAAAACAAGCGCCAATGCCAAGAAATTTAGCAATTCCAAGGACAATCCAATAAAAATTAAAGATGCGGCCAAGGACAGGATGGATTTATTGGTTGAACGTTTTTTTGTATTACTGCTCCGTTTTCCTAAACTGATAACTAACTATTTATCATCACTCGCTGATTTGGATTTATCCACAGGCCCGTATTTTTATCTTTACAGAGCGATAAATGAGGAGTATAATAAAACAAAATCAGCAGACATTGGTGAATTGAAAAAACAGACAAATTTGAACAGCCAAGGAGAAAATATAGTGGAAATCCTGCTCATGAAAGGGGAGTTGGATTTTTGTAACGTATCAGAAGACGAAGCGAAAAAGGAGGCAGAGCAAACAGCATTGGAAATAAAAAAAGAATTTGAAAGGCGCTATCGACAAAAATTGCAAGTTGAAATTGAAAAAGCTGAACAGGAAGGCAACCAAGAAAAATTGAAACAGCTGATCAATGAGTTTCAAAAGATAGAAGTTTTTTACTAGGATTATCCATAATATTAACTTTATACATGCCGCACAAAATGGCAACAAAGAAAAAGACTGCTCAACTAAAACGGAAAAAAGCAGTCGCAAAGAAAAAAACAGCCAGAAAGGCTGTTATCAAGAAAAAACGAGATCCTAAGTCCGCGCTCAGAATGCAGACGCGTAAAATGGATTCTCGAAAAAGCAAATCAGCAACCCCGAAAAGACGAAAGCCGCCGGGGCAAGCGAGAAAAAATGCAGTCTGCAAGCCATCAACACAGACAAAAGCGACTCGCGCGCAAAAAGCAGGGGAGGCAAGAAAAATTCAAATAACAAGCGAGCCGTCAAATAAGGCTCATTTAGGAATACCCGAAAGCGCGAATCCGCCTTCGGATGCCGAAATTTGGCAATTAATTGACAGAGGCAGATCAAGGGGTTTTATGACAGAGGTTGAACTTTTAAATATTTTCCCCAGAATGGAACAATATCTGCCATTGTATGAGAACTTTCTTGATGTTTTGGACAAAAATGCTATTTCCATAGTGTCCTTGAAAGATGGATTGTTGGGCCAGCAAGAAGAAAAAAAAGAGTTATTAAATAGATTTCAAGGAGAACAACCTGACACCGAACATGGAACATTTGACATGGGAAGCATTTCTGAAGATTCAATACAGATGTATTTGCGCGAGATTGGCAAGATACCACTACTGACCGCTGATCAGGAGGTCACGCTCGCCAAAGCAAAAGAGCGGGGAGATAAAGAGGCGGAGCGGAAACTAATTGAAGCAAATTTGCGTTTGGTGGTTTCCATTGCCAAGAAATTTGTCGGCAAAAAACTTTCGCTTTTGGATTTGATACAGGAAGGAAATATTGGGCTCTTTAGGGCGGTGAAAAAGTTTGATTATCGCAAAGGCTACAAGTTCTCGACCTACGCCACATGGTGGATAAGGCAAGCGATTACGCGCGCGCTGGCGGATCAATCCAGGACGATTCGCATTCCGGTACACATGGTTGAAACGATAAATAAATTTATGCAGATTTCGCGCCGGTTGCTGCAGGATCTGGGCAGAGACCCTACGCCGGAAGAGCTCGCGGCAGAGATGGGGCAGGAATTGGATAAGATCCACCATATTATCAAGATATCCCAGGATACTATCTCGCTTGAGACATCGGTCGGCGATGACGATGATGATTCATCACTTTCAGATTTTATTGAAGATGTAAAAAATGTCAGTCCGTCTCAAACGGCCGGAGTGCGCCTGCTACGGGATTATATTCGGGAAGCGATCAAAGACCTGTCGCCGAGAGAGCAAAAAATTCTGGAAATGCGTTTTGGACTCACGGACGGAGTAACCCATACTTTGGAAGAGGTGGGGCGCGAGTTTGACGTGACGCGCGAGCGTATTCGCCAGATTGAAGCAAAATCGCTGGAGAAAATACAGACGTTTGATATAGTGAGTAAGTTGAGGGATTATTGAGCGTGTATCACGTACCACGAGACACGTGCCAAGTAACAAATACCAATTCGTTCTTATTTCCAGTTTCTTGTTTCTTATTTCTAATTTCTTATTTCATTCACGCGTCGACATAGTCGGCGCGTTTGTTTTGATATATGAGTTTGAGATAGTAAGCGTGTTTCCAAACATCAATTGTATCTTAAAAAGTTGTATTTTTTACTCTGTTAGCGTAAAATATAAGTTAACATGAATACTTCAATCGCCAAAAATACCGCTTTCATGACAATGGCTTCAATTGGGCAAAAAATAGTTGCTTTTGTTTATTTTACGCTAATCGCGCGGCAGATAGGGGCCGAAGGGACAGGCAAATACTTTTTTGCCCTCGCTTTCACCACAGTCTTTGTTGTTTTTGTGGACCTGGGGTTTACTAATGTTTTAGTTAGAGAAGCGGCAAAAGCAAAGGAAAAAATGCAGCAATTTTTTTCTACTGTTATTGCGATTAAGATTGTTTTTGGCATTTTGACTTATGTCGCGGCCGTAGCGGCTATCAATCTTCTTGGTTACCCGTTGGAAACAAAGCAGCTGGTCTATCTTTCAGCAGTCACAATGCTGTTTGATTCATTGCATCTGACGGTTTATGGAGTTTTACGCGCAGTGGGAGATTTGAAGTGGGAGGCAGGAGGGATGCTTGGGAGCCAGGCTCTGACGCTTGTTATGGGCGCTTTCTTTTTGTATACTGGCCGGCCGCTCATTTTTTTGATTCTTGCTTTTACCATCCCCAGTTTCATCAATGTCTGCTATGCCAGCGCCGTTTTGTGGAAAAAATATCAGATTCCGCTTATGCCGAGGTTTGACGCCGCAGTATTTAAATACTTGGGAAAGATCGCGGTTCCGTTCGCGCTGGCTGCTATTTTTGCCAGAGTTTATTCATATATTGATTCAATTTTACTTTCAAAATTGGCTGGCGACGCAGCCGTTGGCTGGTACAGTATCCCGTATAAAATTACTTATGCTTTCCAATTTATTCCGCTTGCTCTGGTGGCCGCTCTTTATCCGCGCTTTAGCGAGTATTTTGCCGCGGACAAAAAGCGCTTGGCATATATTTTTGAGCGCGGCTTCAAGTATTTGCTGATTATCGCTTTTCCCATTACTGTCGGCATTTTTGTTATCGCCCGCGATTTGGTCTTGTTCTTGTTCTCTGATGGATACATAAATTCTGTTTTGCCGCTTCAGATTCTGATCGTCAGTTTGTTTTTTTCCTTTGTTAGTTTTCCCATCGGCGCGTTTCTTAATGCCGGCAACAAGCAGGTAACGCAAACTGTTATTGTCGGGAGTGTAATGGCGGTAAATATTATTTTAAATTTGGTTTTGATTCCCCGCTATGGAGTGGCGGGGGCGGCTAGCGCGGCTTTGATTGGGAACATTTTGCTGGCCAAATTGGGTTATTTAGTGGTTCCCAAAATCGCTAAAATTTCCCACAGGTTTATTGCCAAGACGGTTTTGCAGTTGGGCCTGTCGGCGGCGGCAATGGGGGCGGCGGTGTGGTACGTGAATACCCAGACGCACTTTATTTTCGCGATAATCGCGGGGGCGATTGTTTATCCGGCGATGTTGTTCGCAGTGAAGGCGGTGACGAGAGAACAGCTAACGGAGGTCGTGAGATTGGTTAGGAATTAAATAAAATTATACAAAATTAATTTTGTCCAATTTTGTTAAATTTATTTTCGTTTTCGTTTATGAAAAAAATACTAATCATCACTTTTGAATACCCGCCAACAGTCGGCGGCATCGCGACATATATCCATGATCTTGCCAACGCGCTTGATACCAGCAAGATAATTGTTTTGGCTCCCAAACATGAGAATTCCAAAGTTTGGGACGAACAGCAAAAATACAAGGTCATCCGCAAGAACATGCTCTTTCCAAAGATAATCTGGCCCAGGTGGATTAGATTGTGCTGGCAAACGTGGCGGTTAGTCCGCAAAGAAAAAATTGAATTGATTATGATTCATCATGCTCTGCCTGTCGGCTATATCGGTGTATTGCAAAAGAAATTTTACAAAATACCTTTTCTTTTATTTTCTCATGGCACAGATTTGGTTGCCGGCGCCGCCAGCGCTTGGAAGAGAAAAATGCTGGCGAAAGTGTCGGAGCGCGCGGCGCAAATTATTTTTAATAGCGAATCATTAAAAAGCAGATTTTTGCGCGTATTTCCGCAATTTGAAGACAAGAGTTTGGTCGTATATCCTTGTCCAGAAATTGATTTTTTGGAACAGCCTCCGGATGAAAGCATACATAAATTGCGCAGCCAGTACGCGCTTGAGGGGAAAATCACTCTTTTGTCTGTGGGAAGATTGTCCGATGGAAAAGGATTTCCTCATTTGGCGCGGCTATTGCCAGAAATTTTGAAACAAGTGCCGCACTTGGTTTGGCTGATAGTGGGGGATGGGCCGAAAAAAAGCTATCTTATTGAACAAATTCAAAAAAGAGATTTGCAAAATGTGGTTAGATTCATTGGCGAGGTGCCGCATGACAAACTAAAGATATATTATTATTTGGCTGATGTTTTTGCCGTTCTAACGCATCCTGATGAGGGGAGGGAAGAAGGTTTGGGCTTAGTTTTTTTGGAAGCGGCGGCGGCCGGATTGCCGATTGTCGCCGGCAGAAGCGGCGGAGTGGAGGAGTCTGTTTTGCACACGCAGACCGGGATTGTAGTTGATATATACAAAGGCGACAAAGCAGTAGTTGAAGCGCTGGTGGAAATGCTTACAAACAAAGAGTATGCCAAGCGGCTGGGCAAACAGGCCAAAGAGAGGATTCAGTCCGATTTTCAATGGCCGCATCAGGTAAAAAAGCTTCAGCCGTGGATTGATTAGCATATGTTGCCATTAGTTAGTGTCATTATTCCAGTTTTTAATCATGAAAAAGAGCTGAAACAGGCTCTTGTTTCGCTTCACGAGCAAACCTATCAGAATGTTGAGATAATTGTCGTAGACGATGGGAGCGATAGAAGATTGAAGATTGAAGATTTAAGATTTAAGATTGAATCCGTCTCCGCCTGCGGGCTGCGCCGGACAAGTTCCGTCTCCGCCTGCTGGCTGCGCCGGACAAGAAGGTGGTTTAATTCCCCGCAGCTTGCTGCGGAACAAGAGTCCAGAGCTTGCTCTGGGGTTCATACCTTTGATTTGGTGAGGCAGGAGAATAAAGGCGCGCCGGCGGCGAGAAATAGGGGACTAGAAGAAACAAAAGGCGAATATGTTATTTTTTGGGATGCGGATGTGGTGGGGGAGCCGGAGATGCTATTAAAAATGTACGAGGCGTTGCAAAAAAATACGAACGCGAGTTTTGCGTATAGTAATTTTTATTTTGGCTGGAAGAAGTTTTTACTTCAACACTTCAACACCTCAACACTTCAACAAAAAAATTATATACATTCAACAAGCCTAATTAGAAAAAGAGATGCTATTCAGTGGGACGAGAGTTTAAGGCGTTTCCAAGACTGGGATTATTGGCTGTCAATGTCTGAACATGGGAAAAGCGGCGTGTGGATTGACGAGTATTTATTCAAAGTTATTCCGGGCGGATCAATGAGCGCGTGGCTGCCAAAATTCGCTTACAAAAAACCTTGGCGTTTTTTGCCGTGGATTAAGAAAATGGTCAAGAATTACGAAGAGGCAAGAGAAGTTGTTGCCAAGAAACATTTATTATAGATGATTATCAAAAAAAGAAACTCTCCATTCTTGTTTCTTGGCGGGGATATAGTTAGTTCATATAATACCAGCATACCATAATGGTATGCTGGTATCAACG
>Ga0265292_1002334_pt1 | contig 13404 bp, 14 predicted proteins | sample Munlanlewell296A_FD_189080 | JGI IMG/M metagenome (GOLD analysis project Ga0265292, IMG submission 189080) | Leachate microbial communities from a municipal landfill in Southern Ontario, Canada - Leachate well 296A | ecosystem: Engineered > Solid waste > Landfill > Unclassified | place: Canada...
AGTCCTCTACTATGTGGCGCTGCTCCCTGCTCAGGCTGCCGTGGTGGACCTCTATGCCGGGGTCGAGCCTCCCGAGCTTGTGGCCGAGGCTCTCCGCCTGCCCCCGGCCCTGCACGAAGATGAGGGTCGAGTTGTGGGAGCGGACGAGGTCCCTTATGGCGCGAAGGCGGGAGGCGGCCACCGGCGTCGTGTTTAGGTCGCTGCCGATGTCGAAGTCTTCGTCCCGGGGCTCCGGGTACTCGACGTCGTAGACGTAGTCCTTGTCGACGGTGACCTCGACGACCTTGATAGGGTGGGGGCCGGCGAGGAAGGCGGCGATGGCCTCTGGGTTGCCGACGGTGGCGGAGAGCCCGATCCTCTGCGGGGGCCTCGCGGCAACCTCGTCGAGGCGGGCCAGACCCACTGTTAGCTGCGCCCCCCTCTTCGATGCGGCGAGGTCGTGTATCTCGTCGACGATGACCCACCTGACCGAGGCGAGGTGCCTCCTCATGTCCTTCGTGGGGAGGATGGCCTGGAGGGTCTCTGGTGTGGTGATGAGCATCTGGGGCGGCTTCCGTAGCTGGCTCCGCCTCTGCTTCTGGGTCGTGTCGCCGTGGCGGACCTGCACGTCGATGCCGAGGCCCTCGGCCCAAGCCATCATGCGCTTGTCTATGTCCCTGTTGAGCGCCCTGAGGGGGGTTATGTAGATGATGTTTATGCCCTTCGGGTCGCCCTCGCGGAGGTAGGCGTCGAAGACGGGGAGCAGCGCCGCCTCGGTCTTCCCGCTCGCCGTGGGGGCGATGAGGAGGACGTTCTCCCCCGCCAGGATCGGGGGGATGACCCTCTCCTGCGGCGGCGTCGGCTCCACGATGCCGAAGCCTGCCAGGGCATCCCTGATCCTTGGGTGGAGGAGGCCGAAGACCGAGGACATCTAGAAGGAACTTGAGATAGTCGCTTAAAACCAGTCCGAATGGAGGGTTTAGAGGCGGGGGAAGGTGTCGGGTCTACCCGCCGACGACGAAGGGCATCAGGATGACCTCGTCCCTGAGGAGGCTACATGTTCCTCGCCGTGAAGAAGGCGACGAGATCCAGACCCTTCTTGGGTTTCTTCTCCTTGGCGTAGTAGGTGAGCGCCGCGAGTGAGGCGCACGAGGCGGGGAGGACGCTGAGCCCCTCCTCGCGTTCGACGATCTCCGAGTATCTGACCATCTCCTCGTCGGTGATGTTCGCCGCCCACCCCCCGCTCTGCCAGAGGGCGTCGAGGGCGTCCTGCCCGTCGAGGCTCTTCCAGTTTACGAGGGGCTCGTTTATCGCGGTCTCGGTTATCCCGTCGGGCCTCAGGTCCACTATCCTCCGCTTCCCCGCGAGGAAGCTTGTGACTATGGGGTTCCCGCCGTCGGTGCTGGACGCTATGACTGCGGGGGCCTTCGTCGTCTTTCCGGATTTAAGCAGGTTCTGGAAGCCGTGGTTGATGCCCGCGAGCGTGGTGCCGTTGCTCGTCGGGACCGCGACGGCGTCCGGGGCGCGCCCCATCCTCTCCGCGATCTCGTAGGCGATCGTCGCGTACGCGTCCAGGGAGGCGGCCCTGTTCTCGGGTGTGCCCGGGTTCGCGTTGTACCAGCCCCGCTCAACCGCCTCGGCGCCCGACGAGTCGACGACCTCCTCGTATGTTCCAGGGGCGCGGTGTATGACTCCGCCCTGCGCCTCCATCTCCGATATCCTCGGCGTGTGGTACTTCTCCGGGATGTAGACGTGCGCCGTGATCCCGAAGATGCGTGAGAGGTGGACGAAGCTCGCGCCGAAGTTGCCGCACGAGGCGATGGCGAGCTCACCGAACCCCCGCTCCTTCGCCACCCTGAGGCACGCGTAGGCGGCGCGGTCCTTCATGGTGCCCGTCGGGTTGCCACCCTCGAATTTCAGGTAAATCTTGCCGAATCCAAGCAACTGTTCGAGGTTGCGGGAACGTGTGAATATCGTGTCGCCGATGCCATGGCTGATTAATTCAGCTTGCAACATTGCCGTCAAGATCTGAGCCTAACCTGATAGTAAGCAATAATAAGTAGGATTAATGATTATCGACTCTGGATACAAAGTCCACGCAGGTATGTGTATAGTGTCGAGCCTCTCCATTGAAGCGAGACAGATCGAGACGGGTTATGAAATAAATCTCCGCGGGTCGCGGTACGTCGTAAAGTACCCCAACGGCTTCTGGAAGAATTACCCCCAGGAGGCGAAGGACGTCCTGTTCGACAACCTCGTCTACGCCGAGACCGTCCATCTCCCCCTGACCCTCCGGAAGAGCGAGCTGAGGTACAACACCTCCGCCCCCTTCTTCCAGACACAGTTCTTCCAGAACCTACTGATGGACCTGCCGAGCTGCGCAGACGTAGACGGGACCAGGACGTCGGAGCTCCTGAAGGAGTTCATGAACCTGAAGATCAAGTTCAGCGACTACGACGTCAAGTTCCCGACCTACAAGCAGCCGAGCAGGGACGACAGCAGCGTCGTCGCCCTCAGCTTCGGCAAGGACAGCCTGCTCACGTGGGCGGTGTGCCGTGAGCTCGGCCTCAACCCCCAGGCGGCCTACGTCGTTGAGCCCCTCCTCCTCTACGAGGAGAAGCACAAGGACGTGCTCGCCAAGGAGTTCGAGAACGAGTTTAAGATGAAGCTGAACAAGATAATCCACACGACTGGTCACCTGCGCGACGGCATACGCCTCGGCGTGGGCAAGACGGAGATCGGCTGGGGCCTCCAGAACACCCAGTACGCGATGATGCTGCTCCCCATCGCCAACACGTTCCAGGCGAAGTACATACTCTTCGGCAACGAGCAGAGCTGCAGCGAGTACTACTACGACAAGGAGGGCTTCATCTGCTATCCGGCCTTCGACCAGAGCCACAAGTGGACGGTGAACATCGACGTCATCACCCGCCTCCTGACGGGCGGCGGCGTCCGCACGATGAGCGTCATCGAGCCGCTCAACGACATCGCCGTCGTCTACGCCCTCTACAAGAGGTACCCCGAGGTCGCCAAGTACCACATGAGCTGCTTCGTCGAGACCGAGGCGGGCCGCGACACGAGGTGGTGCATGAGCTGCAGCGTCTGCAGCAAGATGTACCTGCTCATCAAGGCGTGTGGCTTCGACCCGAAGACGGTCGGGCTGACGAAGAACATGCTCACGGAGGACTGCAAGGAGTACTTCAGCCTCTTCGGCGGGAGCGACGTCAACACCTACGCCCTCACGGGCAGGGGCCGCGACGAGCAGCTCTTCGCCTTCTACCTGGCGTGGAAGAACGGCGACAAGAGCCCCCTCACCCTGGAGTTTGAGCAGAGGTTCCTAGACGAGGCGAAGGGCAGGGAGGACGAGCTCTACAAGCTCTTCTTCGGCGTCCACGAGGCGATCACGATGCCCGAGAAGATCAAAAATGAGACCCTCAGCATCTATAAGGAGGTCCTTTCGGACGTCCCCTAGCCGCAGGAAGTTGAGGATCGCTTTTTGTTGTAACACTCGCCACGACAAGGGCGAGTTCCAGGTCGAGTACGAGCCGGAGCACACCATCGAGCTCGTGAGGCACGCAATCGAGGCCGCGGGGTGGGAGTACCTACAGATCGAGGCGGACGAGACCTGCTTCGAGACGCTCCGCAGGGAGAGGCCGGACCTCGTCCTCAACAGGGCGGAGGGCATCCGGGGCGAGAGCCGGGAGAGCCACGTCCCCGCCTTCTGCGAGATGCTCGGCATCCCCTACACGGGAGCGGGCATAATGGCGACGGCCATCTGCCTCGACAAGCCCACGACGAAGAGGGTGCTCGAGTGGCACGGCATAAAGACCGCGCCCTTCACCGTGCTCTTCGAGGAGGGCGACCCCGTCGACCCCAAGCTCAGGTACCCACTCATCCTCAAGCCGAGCCACGAGGGCAGCAGCATGGGCATCAACATCGACAACGTCGTCCACGACGAGGAGCAGCTCCGCAGTAAGCTCAGCGAGATGCTCGGCGTCTACAAGCAGGGCATACTCGCCGAGGAGTTCATCGACGGCCGCGAGTTCAGCGTCGGCATAGTCGGCAACTTCATCGGTGACGAGAAGCCACGCATCCTGCCCATCTTCGAGATGGACTTCAGCAAGTTCGCCCCGGAGTTAGGCACGGTCCTCGGCCAGAAGGCGAAGACCATCTACGACTCCTCCGCCAACTACGTCTGCCCCGCCAAGCTCACCGCGAAGCTCAGGAGGGAGATGGAGGAGACAACGCTAAAGGCGGTGAAGGTCCTACAGTGTCACGACTGGGGCCGCCTAGACTACAGGTACAACAGCCGCGGCGAGCTCTACTTCCTCGAGATCAACCCGCTCCCAGGCATAGACGCGGACCCCTCCGTTGACGACTTCAGCTTCTACCCCTTCATGTGGCTGCGGGGCGGCTGGAGCTTCGACGACATGATACGCGAGGTCGTCGGCGCAGGTCTTAAGCGGTACGGCATCGAGTAGCTCCCCGATGAGCGAGGAGCCGCCCTTTTTCGAGGAGGCGTCCAGACGGGTGGAGGAGAGGCTGGGCACCCTCTTGGGGGAGCCCGTCAAGGTAAGCGTCCACGTCTCCCTCGACAGGAAGCTGATCGACGAGATCATCAAGATAGAGTCTAGCATGTTCCGGGGCGAGCTAAGGTACAGCCTCTGGGAGATCATGGCAAGGAGCGAGAGGCCGGGTTTCGCCCTCATCACGGTGAGGCAGGGGAGGGAGCACGTCGCCTTCTTCTTCGGGTACGAGGACCAGGAACTCCCCGGCGGCTACTACGGCGACACGATGGCGAGCACCGTGGAGGGGAAGGGTGTCGGGAGCGGCCTATTCTCCCTCGTCCACATCTACTGCTACGAGAACGGGTACAGCCACTTCACCTGCCACACGGAGGAGGTCGACGAGAAGGGGAGGAAGCTAAGGGACTGGTACCTCGCCATGGGGATGGAGCACGTCGACACCTCACCCGAGCACGGCGACCTGATGAGGGTGAGGCTGACGCCCGGGCACGTGAACTGGATGTACCACCGCCACATCCTTGGGGAGAGGCATTACAAGCGAGGCCCAGATTGAGCCAGAAATCGCCCAATGAAGCAACGCTTTTAACCGGATCAGCCTCCATCAGCCCATGCTGTACTTCTCCTACGGTTCCTTCCTGGACTCGGAGACGCTGAGGAGGCACTGCCCGAAGGCTGTCTATAAGGGGAAAGTCGTCCTCCCAAACTGGGAGGTCCAGTTCAACTTCCTGAGCCGCACCTACAAGGGTGGCGTCACCGGCATAGAGCCCGCCGCGGCGAAGCTCGTCAGGGGCGTGCTCTACGAGGTCGACGACGAGGAGCTCCTCCACCTCGACTCGATCGAGGGCGTCCCCGATGGCATCTACTACAGGCAGACGATCTACGTGGTTGATGAGTCGGGGAAGGCGGTCAAGGCGGCGACGTACAGGACCACGAACCCGAGGGGTCCCTTCAAGCCGACGAAGAAGTACGTCGGGCTTATGATAAGCGGGGCGAAGGAGCACGGCCTCGACCCCGAGTACGTCAAGGAGCTCGAAGCCATCGAGACCATCGACTAGCGGAAGCCTTCATGCCATCTTGTATTGAATTATCGGGTTCCTCGTTTTTTGTCACGGTGATAAGACTATTGTCACCAATAATTGGATAATCGAATAAATATAGGACAAATAGACGGCTGTGCACTTCTTAACCATGGCAAACCGCCGAAGCATAGTGATGGCCATCGGCTACTCGACGGCCATTCTAGCCGTCGTGATCCTCGTAGCCCGGGTGCTCCTGGGCGGCGGGGATGGCTTCGTCTACCCCTGATAAAAGGGGTCAGAGCCCCTTATGGTAGAGGATGTTACCGCCGACGATGGTCATGTAGACCTTAGCGTCCCGGATGTCCTCAGGCGCCGTCTCCGTCAGGTCCCTGTCGATCACGGCCACGTCCGCAAGCTTCCCCGTCTCGACGCTCCCCTTTATTTCCTCCTCGAAGCTCGCGTAGGCACCGTTTAGCGTGTAGCACCTCACCGCCTCGACGAGGGTGATCCTAGCGTCCTTTATCCCGTGGTTCACCGCGCTCCAGACGCCGTAGATCGGGTTGAAAGGCATACCGTCGCTCCCGAAGGCGACCGTGACCCCCTCGTCGATGAGGATCCTGTACGGGTTGTTCAGGCGGTTCCTATCCTCTCCGAGGCGCTGCTCGTACATGCTGCCAGGTCCGGCCCACTCACCCACGAAGTTCGGCTGAACGGCTGGGATGATCCCAAGCTCCTTTATCCGCTCTATCTGGCCCGCGGTCAGTATCTCGCAGTGCTCGATGCGGTGGCGGTGGTCCTTCCTCGGCTTGTCCTTGAGCGCGGCCTGTATGCTGTTTATGACGCACTCGATGGCGTAGTCTCCGATGGCGTGGATGGCGAGCTGGTTACCGTGCCTGTGCGCGGCCTTCGCCTTCTCGTCGAGCACCTCGGGCGGCATCATCAGCAGCCCCTTCGTTGACGGCTCGTCAGTGTAGGGCTCGAAGAGCGCCGCGGTGCGCGCCCCGAGACTCCCGTCCATAAGCAGCTTCGTAGGACCGATCTTGATCATGTCATTCCCGAAGCCCGTGCGAATGCCCGTCTCGTAGCTCTGCTTCTGCACCGTCTCGTTGAGGAAGAGATATGCGCGTGTCTTGAGGACGCCCCTCGCGAGTGCCGTCTGGTATGCCTTCAGAGCCTCCGCGCCGAGGCCTGCATCCCCGATGCTTGTACAGCCGAGCGTGAGGGCGTGGTCGGAGGCCTTCTTCAGCCCCTCGACGGCGGTCTCCTCCGTCACCGGGGGGATGTAGGGCTCGACGAGGTGGCGGCAGTCGCGGAGGATGCCCGTGGGCTCGCAGTCCTCCCCCATGTCGACGTGGCCGCCCTCCGGCTGCGGCGTCTTACCCGTGACGCCGGCGATCTTCAGCGCAGCCGAGTTGAGGATGACCATGTGCCCGCAGATGCGGACGATCATGATCGGGTGCGCCTTGCTGACGGCGTCGAGGTCCTCCTTGGTCGGGTAGCGGTTCTCCGGCCACTTGGACTCGTCCCAGCCCCTGCCGAGTATCCACTCCCCCTTCTTCGTCGACTTCGCCCTCTCCCCGAGGCGGGTCATCGCCGCATCGAGCGTCGGGGTGTCGCGGAGCTGGACCTCCCGGATCATCGATATGCCCATCCAGAAGAAGTGGCAGTGGCTGTCGATGAACCCCGGCACAACAGTCATGCCGGAGACATCATAGACCTCGGCCCCCTTCGGGATCTCGATCTTCCCCTTTTTACCGGCGGCTAGGATATAGTCGCCCTGCATCACGACGATGCTGTCTTTGATTGGTGGGCGGCCCGTTCCGTCGATTAGTGTGCCGCCCGTCAAAACTCTCGGACAAGGTTCCAGGGACAATACTGTCGTTGGACTCCTAATGGATCAGCGCGCGGGTCTTGGAATATAAATGATTGGAGGGAGTCTCCACGAGTTATCCCTCGGGGAATAGCCGCCCCTAGCCTACGGTTATGATCCCGGTCGTGCTCTTCTTGATGACGGCCTCGTTGAGCTCGAAGCCGAGCCCCGGCCCCTTCGGGGGCGCAATGTATCCGCCGTCGAGCTTCACCGGCTCCTTGATGACGTCCTCGTTTATCCACTCGGGGAAGCCGCTGAGCTCACACGTCTGGGTGATGGCCCTCCCGCAGCCAGCGATTATATGGGACGCGGCGGAGAGGCTGACGCCCATCTCGAGGTCGTCGTGCATGAGGGTCGGGATGTTCATCACCCGGGCCATGTCGAGTATGCGCTTGACGTTGGTTATGCCCCCAGCCGGGCGGTAGGTCTTCAGCCCCAGGACGCCCACGGCGCCCATGTCGATGAGGGTCTTAACGTCCGCCATCGAGAACAGCGACTCGTGCGGCATGATGGGCGTATCGACAGACCCCGCCACCTTGGCGATGGAGGCGAAGTCCCACCAGACCGTCGGCTGCTCAACGAGCTCGACGCCCCACTGCTCTATCTCCCTGATCATCTTGATCGCCTCGTGGGCGGCGTAGCCCTGGTTGCAGTCGACGCGCAGCACCACATCTTCTCCTATGGCCTCACGTATCGCCTTCACGCAGGTGGCGTCCCTCTTCGGCCCTATCTTGAGCCTGATGGCCGTGTAGCCCTCCTTGACGAGGCGCTTCCCCTCTGCGGCGACCTTGGCGGGCGTGTCGATGCCGATGAGTGCGGCGTTAGGTATCTTCTTAGGGTTCGACCCTCCGCCTAGTAGCTTGTAGACGGGTACGTTTAGGCTCCGGCCCATGATGTCCCAGAGGGCCATGTCTATCGCGGCCTTCGCCATCGGATAGGTTGGGGCCCAGTAGTCCATCTTCTCCCAGATGCCTTCGAGGTCGAATGGGTCCATCCCCATGATGTTGGGGATAATCCACCTTCTCAGCATCTCGGCGACGACGCCCTGGTTCTCGGGGGAGAGCGGGGGGAGCGGCGGACACTCGCCGACGCCGGTAACGCCCTCGTCCGTGTGGACGCGCGTCAGAATGAACTCGAAGGGCATCCCCTCGCCGAGCTTACCGTAGCGGGAGAGGGCGAGCACCTTCTTCTTCGGCAGGTTAACGGGGATTATCTCGACCTTCGTTATCTTCAAGCAGAAACACCGACCGGATAGAAGTGGCTCCACCGGTTGATGAGGTTTACCAGCGTCAGAGTGCGAGGAAGTTTTCGACGAGCCTTTCGGCGAGGCGCCTCATCTCAGGCTCGCGCGCCACGCACTCCTCGAGGACCTGCTCCCGCGTCTTTCCAACCGCCTCTAGCTCCTTGGGGTAGGCCGACGCCCACCTCGCGGCTTCTCTGTGATCGATCTCGAGGTGGAAGATGAGCCCGCGGACCTTGTTCCACGAGTAGGCCTGGATGGGGCAGGGGTCGCCCCTCGCGAGGAGGACCCCGCCGGGCGGGACCTTGAACATGTCGGCGTGCCAGTGGAAGACGGGCACCCCCCTCGGGAAGCCACGGAACAGCGGGTCGGCGGCCCCCGAGTCGGTTAGGGTTATCGTATAACCGCCCACCTCCCTCCTCGGGCTCCTGACGACCTCGCCCCCGAGGAGCCGCGCGAGCATCTGCCCCCCGCAGCACACGCCGAGCACCGGCTTCCCGCTGCCGACGACCCTCGACAGGTACTCCCACTCACTGGATAGGAAACGGTGCTTGGCCACGTCGTTCGCCGAGATGGGGGTCGGACCCACGACGAAGGCGGAGTACCCCTCCGTGCCTGGGAACGCGTCCCCAGCCCCCATGGAGTAGGCGTGGACGACGTCCACATCCGCCCTCTCCCCGAGGTACTTCTCGTAGAGGCCGAGGTTTTCGGTGGCGTCGTTCTGGATTACTAGGACTCTGCCTGGGGCCATGGGGCTTGATCGCCACCTCTGCTTAAAATGGGTTCGAGAGAGGAAGGCAACCGATATTTGGAGGGTTGGACAGAGTTCATGGCATGAAGGGGAGCCCCATCAGGCCCGCCTGGGCCGAGGTCGACATCGACGCCCTCGCCCACAACATCCGGGAGGTGAGACGCCTCACCCGCAGAGACTCCATGATCCTCGCGGCCGTTAAGGCGGACGCCTACGGACACGGCGCCGTCCAGTCCTCGAGGGTCTTCCTAGAGAACGGGGCCGACAGGCTCGGGGTCGCCACGCTCACCGAGGCGCTCGAGCTGAGGAGGGCGGGCATCGAGGCACCCATACTAAACCTCGGCTACACGCCTGTAGAGCAGTTCGAGCAGCTCATTGAGGGCAACGTCCAGACAACGATCTACAACCTCGCCCACGCCGTCGCCCTCGACGAGGCGGCGGCGAGGCTACGCGCCAAGGCGGTCATCCACGTCAAGGTCGACACGGGGATGGGGCGCCTCGGGTTCCAGCCGGGTGGCAACGCCGTAACGGCGATCGCCAAGATCGCGGAGCTACCGAACGTCGAGCTCGAGGGCATCTACACACACTTCGCCGTCTCCGACGCCGCAGACAAGACCTACACGCGTGGGCAGTTCGAGCTATTCAGCCGTGTCCTTGAAGAGCTTAGGAAGGTGGGCGTCGAGCCCCCGATCAGGCATGTCTCGAACAGCGCCGCCATCATCGACCTGCCCGAGTATGACCTCGACATGGTCCGCCCCGGCATAATGCTCTACGGCTACGAGCCCGGCCCGGACGTCGACCTGACACGCGTGACCCTGAGGCCCGCCATGGCACTCAAGGCGCGCTTTTCAAACGTCAAGGCGGTCCCCGCCGGCCAGGGGATAAGCTACGGGCTCACCTACACCACGGGCCGCCCGAGCGTCATCGGGACCCTCCCCATCGGCTACGCCGACGGCTACAGGAGGGCCCTCTCGAACAGGGGCTGGGTGGACATACGCGGCGAGAGGGCGCCGATAGTAGGGAGGGTCTGCATGGACCAGTGCATGGCCGACCTCACCGATGTCGGAGGCGCTGAGATAGGCGACGAGGTCACCCTCTTCGGTTGTGGATGCGCCCCGACCGTCGAGGAGACCGCCAGGCTACTGGACACGATCCCTCACGAGGTGACCTGTGCCGTGGCCCGCCGCGTACCACGGGTATACAGGAAGTCGGGTAAGACGGTTGAATCAGTAGATTATCTAGAAGGCTAGGCCAGCGCCGCTAGCGCCTCTTGCCGTGGAAGACGCGGGGCTCGACGAAGAGTTCGGCGCCGACGAGGCCGGCTGGGTCGCTATGTGGCTTCACCGCGATATACGGTGCCGTGACGGGGCCGAAGAAGTCGAAGACGACACCGACGCGCTTGCGCTTAGCGTCGTAGACGAAGTCGCCTATGCTCACCTCGTCGCTTGCCCTTGCTATGAGCAGTCCCGTGCTCTTGGAGACGTGCATGACGCTGCCGATGTTCTTCGGCTTCTGGCGCTCTTCCCTGTGGGGCACGCGTTAAGCCTCGCTTGGGAGCCTTATAATCGTTGGGTGGCTCAGCCACGGGGGAGCTTCTCGGCGACGAGCCTGATTACCCTCGCCTTCGGCCCCTTAGCATCGACGAGGACGTAGCCCGACTTGACCCAGGGCCTCGAAGGGTGGGCGGCCCCCGGCTGGAGCTCCGCCTTGAGCCCGGCAGCTACGGCGGCCTTGACGATGTCCTCGGTCCTCGGGGCCCTCATGGCGAGTGCCGTGGGCACCCTGCGCCCCTCAGTCCATGTCGACGTGGCGTCAAAGTAGACCGGCCATAAGATTATCTTGCCCTTGGATCTCAAGATATGCCCCTCACAGCCCCTTGAGGGGGGTGTGGGTGAAAAAGGTTTACTCCTTCTGTACGATGGCGCTCAGCGCGCCGCTCTGGCCCGGGCGCGAGATGATCCTCGCCAGACCCTTCTCGGTCCTGACGATGGTGCCCTTCGTGATCACGCCGCGGCGGTTGTAGTCGGCGTTCGCCGGGTTGCTCACGACGTCTATGATCTCGAGCTTCTCCGTCTTCCCCGTAGTGGGGTCGGAGACGTTTACGATGTTCGCCCTGACGATCTTGACCTTCTCTATGCCGGCGTGGCCTCTGACCGTCTTGAGCTTCTGCTCACCCTCGATCGTCTCGACGGGGTGCCTCCCGCTGTCGAATATGCGGTGTGCCCTGTAGGCCCTCTTCTTGCCGCCCGTCGGCTTGCGTTTCCTGAGTTCGTCGTTCCAGACCATGACATGCTCCTCCTTGTAGAGCACGAGTTGCTATAGCCGTAGAAGAGGGCGGGGTATAAAAAAGGTGTGGTTTTGGGGCGGTTAGCCCACCGTCTCCGCCCCATTTTTGGATAGGTATATTTCCCTTCATGCGACTGTAGCTAGGAACGGGTTTGGCTGGAGAAGAGTACATAAAGCTCTCCCACGGCGCGGGTGGGACCGCCATGGACGCCATCATCAAGGAGCTATTCCTTGGAGGCTTCACAAAGAGGCAGGCCCTGGACGGCGTCGGACTCGACGCCCTCGACGACGGCGCATCAATAAGGGTGGGCGGGAAGGAGGTCATCCTCACGATGGACGGCCACACGGTAGACCCCATATTCTTCCCCGGCGGCGACCTCGGCAGGCTTGCGGTCTGCGGCGCCGTGAACGACACTGCGGTGATGGGCGCGGACCCGGTTGCCATACTCGACTCGATCATAGTCGAGGAGGGCTACCCGATCGCTGACCTGAAGAGGCTCGTCGCATCCATGAACGAGGCAGCGGTGGAGGCGGGTGTCGCAATAATCAGCGGCGACTTCAAGGTGATGCCCGCGGGCTCCCTCGACGGCGTCGTCATCTCCACGGTCGGCGTCGGCATCCTCAGGGGACCACGCATCCTCGACAGCCTCGCCAGGCCGGGTGACAAGGTCATAGTGACGGGCACAGTCGGCGACCACGGCATCGCCCTCATGAGCGTGAGGGAGGGCCTCAGCTTCCAGACGGAGCTCGTCTCCGACGTCTCTCCAATCGTGGAGACCGTGAAGGCGGCCATGATGGCGGGCGAGGTCCACTCGATGAAGGACATCACACGCGGCGGCCTGACCTCGGCGCTCAACGAGTTCGCCGAGAAGTCCAAGGTCAGCATCTGGCTCGAGGACGGTAGAGTCCCCGTTAAGCGGGCAGTCCGCTCAGCGTCCGAGATGCTCGGCCTCGACCCCTACGAGGTCACGTGCGAGGGGAAGGCGATAATGTGCGTCGCACCCGAGAAGGCCGACGATATCCTCAAGGCCATAAGATCAACGAAGTACGGGGCAGATGCGGAGATCATCGGGGAGGTCAGGGCCGAGCGCCCAGGCATGGTGCTGATGAAGACCCTCGTGGGGGGCACTAGGATACTCCGGAAGCCACTCGGCGAGCCGATCCCGAGGGTCTGCTAGTCCCGCGCCAGCAGCTCCGGGTGGAGGCTGCTGAAAAGCTCTATGATCTGGAGCCTCGACTTCGCGGGGTCCTGGGTCAGGCCGAAGTAGTCGGCGAAGAACGGCGTCGTCTTTATGACGACCCCCCTCTCCGTCCTCTCCCTGCTTATCAGCGCCATGTCCTCAAGCAGCTTGAGCTGGGTGTAGACGTGGACGCCCCGGTACTCGAGGACCTGCGCCTGCTCTATCGGCTGGTTGTAGGCGATGTATCCGAGGGTCTTGAGGGGGCCGACGGTGAGGAGCGGCCTACTGGTGAATTGGCGGACCATCTTCCCGTACTCGGGGCGCAGCTGCATGACCGCCCTGCTCCCCGGCAGCGCCTTAACCTCGAGCGCACCACCCCTCGCATCGAGCTTACTCGCCAGCTCCTCCACGTACTTCTGGACCACCTTATCGGATTTGGTGCCGAGCGCCTGCATGAGCTCCTCCGAGTCTAGGGGATGCCCCGCTGAGTAGAGGGACGCCTCGAGCCCCGCGAGCCTCTCCAGCCTCCTGTCCGGAATGGTCATCATAGGT
>Ga0265292_1002335_pt1 | contig 13402 bp, 14 predicted proteins | sample Munlanlewell296A_FD_189080 | JGI IMG/M metagenome (GOLD analysis project Ga0265292, IMG submission 189080) | Leachate microbial communities from a municipal landfill in Southern Ontario, Canada - Leachate well 296A | ecosystem: Engineered > Solid waste > Landfill > Unclassified | place: Canada...
GTTCTAAAACATTCATTTAAAGAACTTTTATTATATTTACCATTCAAGGCACACACACACGCTTAAATTTATGCGGGCTGACATGTGCAATTTGACACAAATAACAATAAATAAAATTTTTAGCGGTTTGACATGGACTGCAAGAAAATGCCCGCCAAATTCAAGCGCCACTCGTTAGCAACAAGGCGACAAGACCGTACAACTTGACAGACAATTGCAAATTTGAATAAAAAATAATCGGTCTGACAGGTTTAAAGCTCTTTGATAAGTTAGTGCAACTTGAAGGAATTTATTTTGTTTTTCCCCCTTCCCTCTTTTGCCTGATGGGCAATTAAGGAATTGCCAACGCTATTTTGCACATTTGGTTGCCTGCACTCACACAAGCCAACACAAGGAGGCAACCAAAAGAGCAAAATTTACCACCTCACTCAAATTTGAAAGTCTTGATAAATATCATCTTAAAGTGTTTATAAAAAAATCTCTAAAAAAATTTGTAATTTAATTAATTAATATATTTTTGTATCGTTAAACATGTAGATATGCTTAAACATATTAAAAATACAAAACAAAGAAAAAAGGACATATACTTATGTGAGGAGTGCTTAGAACTCTTCCGTGCCTTTGCAGATAAAACCCGACAGGAAATTATTATGGTTTTTGCTACTAATAAGGAAATATGTGTTAATGATATTGCAAAAAATTTCACCTTGTCTCGTCCGACAATTTCCCATCATTTAAATTTAATGAAGCGGGCAAAAGCACTTAACTCTCGCAAAGAAGGGAAAGAAGTATATTATTCTATTAATAAATCCTACATTAAAGGATTATTGACATCAATATTAGACAATATTGATAGTTGTTGCTAATTTTTATTAACGTATGTGTTGATAACAGATAAATATTTGCTTAATAAGTTGAAATGTATAAACATTTAAACGCTTAATCATGTTAAATGTAGTTATTATAAGTGCAGCCTGCTGTGTTCCCGGTATGGTTGCTTTTGACGAACAGTCACGAAAGGTCATAGATAAGGCAATTTCTGAAACAGGTATAATTGCAAAAATCACAATTGTGCCAGCAACCTCTATTATGTTCGGAGGTGCTTATCGCAAAATAATGAATGATATGATACAAATGAATAACAAAGGTAAAACCGTTGCCCCTGCTATTCTTATTAATGGTGTGGTTGTTTCTTACGGTGTACCAAAACTTGAAGATATAAAGAAAGCATTAATAAAATTCACAGAAAATAAATCTAATAAGGAGAAATAATTATGAATAAAGAATTATGTAAAATTATGTTACCCGAAGAATCAACAAAATATTTATTCTTTGGCGGTAAAGGTGGAGTTGGTAAAACAACCTTGGCAACTGCAACAGCTATATGGTTTGCCGACCACAATTATAAAACAACAATTGTCTCAACAGACCCAACTGTTAGTTTATCAGCAGTATTTAATCAGCAAATTGGTGGAGATAGAGAAGTACCCATTAACCATGTTCCGAATTTATGCGGATTGAATATTAATCCTGCTGATGCAAAAGGTGTTTTTCAGAAACGACTTAATAGTATGATGTCGCAAATCAGCGGAACATTTGGAAATGATGTTGTAAGCACTCCCTGCATGGAAGAAATGGCAACATTTGACCAGTTTGTTTCATTTCTTGAAAAGCCCGATTGCGATGTAATTGTATTTGATACTGCACCAACGGGTAAATCATTAAGAGAATTAGCCATGCCTTTCGATTGGGCTTCTTTCATGCAAAAACAAATACAGGAAGGGCAAAAATTAGCACAACTTTTACCTGACGATACAAATTCTTTTGAGGATTTAGAAAGAGATAAAAAACGTTATGACAATGCAATGTCGGTTTTATGTAATCACACTTCAACAGTTTTTTCTCTCGTGCTTTTGCCGGAACGGTTACCCATTGCAGAAACACAGAGTGCAATTACAGGCTTAAAAAAACTTGGTATTCCGGTACAAACTTTAATCATTAACCAGTGTATTTTACCCGAAGTAATAGAAGACAACCGCTTTTTAATAGCAAGGGCAAATTTACAAAAACGTTACCGTACGGATATTGATAAACGTTTCCCTGAGTTCATTAAAGTTCAGTTACCTTTACTAGATAGCGATGCTTCTGATTTGCCTTCGTTGCGTCAAATAGGCAAGATAATTTATGGAGATTAAAAGGTTGTATAAATGAAAGGTATTATTTGTTACTATTCAAACTCTGGCAATACAAGATTAGCTTGTCAGTATATCGTAAAAAATATTAAAAATATTGATTTCGTTTTTTTAAATATTGCTAAAGACAGTATTCCTGATTTAGGTATTTATAATATTGTTGGATTTGCTGCCTTCACAGATTTTCTTGGTCTATCAAAATTAGTTCAAACCTTTATAGAGAAATTACCCGTGCAGAATAATAAACCAGCGTTTGTGTTTAACACTTACGGTTTCATTAGTGGCAAAACACTCAAGATTCTCGATAAATGGGTTACTACAAGGGGCTTTAAAGTAATTGCAGGATATTCTCTTCATACTCCTGAAAGTTATCCGCCAATGATTGCTAAAGGTAGAGGTAATGAACAAGCTCCCGGTGAAAAGAAAAAAAATGAATTTAACAGTTTCATATCTGAATTTAACCGACTTCTTTATACACTTGGTGAAGGTAAAGAAATCAAAAAAAATAAGATAAAGATTGGTTTATTTGAGATTTTATTGCCCATGTATTCTCGTACTAAAGCACAAAAAGATATGGGTGAAAAATATATTGATGAGGCACTTTGCACGGAATGCGGTACTTGTGAAAAGATATGCCCGTATGAAGCAATTAAACTTAGTCCGAAGCCTATTTTTGATATGAATAAATGTTATGGATGCTGGGCTTGTTATAATCATTGTCCCAATAAAGCGATTTACACTAAAAAGTATCGGGGAATTGGGCACTATCCAAATCCAAATAGGCAATTGCTGGAAAAATTAGAAGTCAGATGAAAGAAATTATTTGTATAAATACAGGTTCAACTTTTCGTGCAGGTAAAGAAATTGCAGTTGTTCCTATAAAATTGTGCTCAGTAGTTGAAAAAAGTAAATATTTAATAATAAAAAGGAGGAAAACATGTATAAATTAAAAACCAAGATGATACCTTCGGTTGAGGATATTATTGAAATGAGCGGAGTAGAAACATTACATCCCGGTGGGTTTGATTTGAGTAAACGCATTGGTGAATTAGTGAACTTTAATCCATCACTGCATGTGTTTGATGTCTCTTCAGGGAAAGGCACATTTGCCTGTTATTATGCTCAAGAATTTGGTTGTAAAGTAACAGGAATTGATATTAACAAAAAATTTGTAGAGATTAGTATTGAAAAAGCAAGAAAAAGAGAGTTGTCAAACCTGGTAGATTTTAAGATTGGAGATTCAACCAAGTTACCTTTCCCTGATAATTCTTTTGATGTTGTGGTTAATGAATGTGCTGTAGGTCTAACGGTTATTAATAATCCGCAGGGGGTTATAAATGAAATGCTTAGAGTGGCAAAACCAAATGGAACTATTGTAATCCATGAAAGCATTTGGTTAAAAGACTTGGCGCAAAGCATAAAAGACCAATTAGCAATGAAAGTAGGAACAACACCATACAGCATAATAGAATGGAGCGACATGCTAATAAAAGCCGGAACTAAAATAAAAACTGTGGAAGATTGGTCTGGCATTGAAAATATTCAAAAAATGAGGCCAAATCATAAATGGAATAAAAAAAGACCACATGACTTTTTAACTTTTACTGAAAAACTAATTTTAATTCCCAAAATTATTTTCAAATATGGTATTGGTGCATTAAATGAAATCAATAAATTCCAGGAAGAAGGTTTAAAGTATTTTAATGAGGAATACTATGGTTACGTGTTAATAGTTGGGAGTAAATGAAAATTAATTTGGTCTTGGGTTAAGTCGGTTGATAACCCTGTCAGGATTTCAAATCCTGACAGGGTTCTTTCATCAAACCAACCAATTCAACCCATGATCATTAATTTTAGGATAATAAACTACCTCGAAGCAGAGCTTCGGGGAATTAACCCATAGAGATTAAAAAGGGAAAAATATGCAAAATACAACCTCTCAAAACGGGATAATTGAAGCCCCATTAGGATCCAATAGAATCAGGAAAATCTATAACATAGCAAGCAATTACTATTTTTTGGCTACTTTGATTGAAAAGAAACCTTTAATGCGAGGCATTGAATTAGCGAAAATCAAACCAAATGATAAAGTCTTAGAAGTCGCTGTTGGTCTTGGGTTCAACTTTTTAGAATTTCTGAAAAGAGTTAATAGCGAAAACATTGTTCATGGAATTGACCTTTCACCAAAAATGTTAGATAAAACAAAGAAACTGATAACTAAAAAAGGGTTCTCAAATTTCAAATTGAATGAATCTGATGCCCGTCAATTGCCATTTCCAAATGAAACTTTTGATGTTTTGTTTAATAGCTATATGTTAGACCTTACACCGCTTAATGATTTTCCTGTTGTACTAAACGAATTTTATCGTGTTCTTAAAAAAGGTGGGCGATTGATAACTGTTAATTTCAGCAAAAAAGATTGTTCACCGGTTTTTTCCGAGAAACTTTATAAATTAACTCCCTCTTTATGGCATGGTTGCCGTCCGGTATTAATGGGATCTTTTATAAAACAAGCGGGCTTCAAAAATACTCAAAGAGAATTTCATAATGGTATTTTTACCTTACCCTCTGAAATTGTAACAGGAGTAAAATAATAATATTGATATTGGTGCTACAATTTCCCTCGTTGAAAAAACTTTAAAATTTTTTAGTTCATTTTATACAAAACTAAAAAAACTTATTATTTTTGCAATGAATTTCTATTAAAAAAAATGGAAAAAAATAAAGAAGCCAGAGAATTAGTAGAAAAATTTGGTGTATTTATTGAAAAGGTAGCAAACTTTCAACCTGTTTCAGCAAGAGTTGTAGGTTATCTTCTCATTTCCGAACCACCATATAAAACTTTTAATGAAATCCTTGATTATTTAAAAGTTAGTAAAAGTTCTATTAGTCAGGCATTAAATTTATTAATTTCACAGGATTTTGTTGATTATATAACATTACCGAATGACAGAAAAAGATATTTCAGACTTAATGTTGATTCATGGTTTAATATTCTTAAAAAGAAAATGGGGATGGCTTCGCATTTGAAATTAATATTTCAGGAAATTTTAAAACATAGATCTGATAAATACCCTGAATTTAATCGTAATATTGAAACTATGATAGTTTTTTTTGAAATATTTGAAAAAGAAATACCATTGATATTTAAAAAATTAGAAAAGAAGTAATTTTTTTGTTAAAATGGTTCGGTATGTTATGAACAAACGACTCAATACGAAACAAAACAATAATGAAGGAACCAATTATAAAATTAATGATTATGTCAAGCATAACTATCTTATCCGTTTCTGTATTTTATTTCATCAACTTATCATTTCAGAAAATGCCAACCATCTTAAATAAAGAAGAAACATTTCCGCCTTATGAAAATTCCGTAACATACATAGGACACGCAACAGTCCTCATACATCTGGACGATTTAAACATCATCACCGACCCCATATACAGTACATACATGAGTATTCTTGCAAAAAGACATATTGAATCCGGAATAGATTTTGAAAAACTCCCTGCCATTGATGCCATACTCATTTCACACGAACACTGGGATCACCTTGACAAATCAACACTCGGAAAGTTTCCGAAAAATACACCCGTTATCATTTCAAAGGGGCTTGGCGATAAAATTCAAAAATTAGGTTTTACAGATGTAAGAGAATTATCGTGGTGGGATTCAACCCAAGTAAAACAGGCAACTATAATAGCAGTTCCGGTAAAGCACATACTATCAAAACCATCAGGATATATTATCAAACACAATAATCAAACTGTTTATTTTGCCGGCGATACTGGTTTATCAGACCATTTCAGAGAAATTGGTAACAAATACAGCATTGACATAGCACTATTACCCATAGGCGACTATTATCCCCGCCTTTGGTTCATACCCGGATTTACAAAAATGACAAGACAACGACACATGGCTCCCGGTGATGTTCCTGAAGCAATCAATATGCTCAAATCAAAAATTGTTATTCCCATCCATTGGGGCACATTCAAAATTTCAGGTACTGGGCTGAATGAACCAATAGAATGGCTTAATGAAATAATTGATAAAAATAAATTGGAAGATAAAATAAAAATCCTGAAACACGGAGAAAAATATCTTTTCGGTCAATAATTAAAAAAAATAAAATGAAAGATAAAGTTTGCTTAATTACAGGTGCAACTTCTGGTATAGGTAAAGAGGTTGCAATTGCTCTGGCAAAACTGGATTCAACAATAATATTTACCAGCAGAAATCAACAAAAAGGTGAAATGGTCAGGAATGAAATCATTACACTTTCAAATAATGAAAAAGTTGATTTTATAATTTGCGACCTATCCTCATTTAACTCAATTAAAGAATTTTGTGAAACCTTTAGAAAAAACTACAACAGATTGGATTTTTTGGTTAATTGTGCAGGAACATCAGGATTTAAGAGAAGGTTATCAATGGATGGGATAGAAAACACTTTTGCTGTAAATCATCTTGCCCCTTTCCTGCTGACGAATCTATTATCAGACATCATCAAAAGCAGCGCTCCTGCAAGAATAATAACTGTTTCAGCCGATATGCACAAATATGGAACAATAGATTTTAACGATTTAGAAAAGAAATCATCATACAGCATCCTTAAATCGTATAGTCAATCAAAATTGGCAAATATATTATTCACAAAACAATTGTCGCACATATTAAAAGATACCAAAGTAACCGCAAACTGTTTATTACCCGGGCAGGCCATTACAAACCTGATTAAAGATGGTAACCCTGCATTTTACTTACTGCTTAGGTTTGTCAAATCACTAAATTTAAAAAGATTAAGTATTGAAAGGGCAGCACAAACTCCGGTTTATTTAGCCACTTCCCCTGACGTTGAAAATATCACAGGTGAATGTTTTAAAAAGAAAAAAATTATAAAAACATCAAAAGAATCCTATAATATGGATATTGCAAAACGTCTGTGGGAAGTTAGTACGGAGTATGTTAAAGAATACTTAAAATAAAATAGCTATTTGTCTAATAAAAATTTAAAAAATGAATAAAACGATTTTATTATTTATCCTGCTAATTATATATTCAGTAATATCATTTTCTCAGAACCCACTAACCCAAACCGTTAGGGGTACAGTAATTGACAAGCAAACAGAAACGCCCTTGCCCGGTGCATTTGTAATCTTATTAAATTCAAACCCTCTTATTGGCGCAAGCACCGACATAAATGGTATATTCCGGCTTGAAAAAGTTCCGGTAGGAAGGCAAAATATACAAGTTAGTTACATGGGTTACAACACCCGTACTCTATCAAATCTGATGGTCAATTCAGGAAAAGAACTTATTCTTAAAATAGAATTGGAAGAAGATGTAAAAACACTATCGGAAGTAACCATCAAAGCTGACATCAAAAAAGACCAGCCGATAAATAATATGGCAAAGATAAGCGCCCGTTTTTTTACGATTGAGGAAACCGAACGCTATGCCGGTAGTTTTGGAGACCCTGCACGAATGGCAGTAAATTTTGCTGGTGTAATGTCAGGTCAAGGGCGAAATGATATAATAATAAGAGGAAACTCCCCTTTGTCTGTCGTTAAGCATTGAACACAACCGGATTTGTTTTTTTCTTTTTGAATTTGGAAATGAATATGTCAAAAATCAGATAAACCACAGGAACGACCACAAGAGTCAGCAACATGGAGCTTGTTAATCCGCCTATTAAAACCCATGCTAATCCATTTTTCCATTCAGCGCCGGCACCAGTTGCCAAGGCAATTGGAAACATTCCTATAACTATTGAAAGAGTTGTCATTAATATTGGGCGCAGACGTATTTTTCCTGCCATCATTAAAGCCCTTGTAGTGCGATAGCCCTTTTCTTTCAGTTGATTGGTAAAGTCAACAAGAAGTATTGCATTTTTACCGACCAGGCCGATAAGTATTATCATTCCCATTATTGAAAATATGCTTAATGCCTGCATTGACAGGGCTAATGCCAGCAATGCTCCGACAATTGCAACCGGTATGGAAAATAGTATGACAAATGGATATACGTAGGAATTGTACAAAGCTACCATAAGCAGATAAACAAAAAAGATTGAGGCAAGGAAGGCAAAGCCAAGACTGGCAAAACCCTCTTCCTGTTCTTTCATGCTGCCCTCAAAAGCAATGCTTGCTTCTCCTGGTTTTTGAATTTGTTCAACAGCTTCCCTGATTTCAGCACCTACCGTTCCTTCCGGTCTTCCTATAACATTTGATACCAGAGTAACGGCTGTAACCCTGTTTTTCCTTTCAAGTTTTGCAGGACCTGTGTTCTCAAAAATTCCAGCAAACTGGTGCAATTTTACAATTTGCCCGCTATTATTGGTAAATGTTATGTTGGAGACGTCAGTTATACTTCTTTTGTCAAAATCGTCAAGCTTAATGTTAATGTCGTATTCGTATTCTTTATCCCTGAACTTATTATCAGTGTTTCCGCTAAAGGCTGTTTGTAAATTGGCACCGACCATCTGCAACGATAATCCCAGAGAAGACATTTTTTCACGGTCAATAAGAATGGTTATTTCCGGATTACCGGTTTCGACAGTCAGTTTTGCTTCGGTTGTGCCTTTTATTTTTTTTACCTGTTCTAATACTTTTGCCGCATAACTCATCAGTGAATCAAGCTCAGTTCCGCTGATAACAATTTGAACAGGAGCGCCTTCAGAAGTGCCAAAAATACCCATTGCACTTGCACTGACATTAATACCAGGCATGATGCTTTCTATTTCGTTTTTTATCTGGTTAGCATAGATATTTGAAGGTATCTTTCTTTTTTCAGAGGGTAATAATTTTACGTTTATGTCTGCCTTATTTGGAGACGAAAAGCTTCCATAAATATTTCCACTGCTTCCTATTGTAGAAGCCACTGTAACTATTTCCGGTTTATTGAAAAGCATTTTTTCTATTTTCTGAACTACATCGTTGGTTTGCTCAATGGTTGCATCTTTGGGTAATTCTACCTGAATAACAAATTCACCGCGATCACCCATATTGGCAAATTCGCTGCCGATAAAACCAAACCCGATAAGAGAAAAGGAAGATAATAATAAGAAAAGCGCTATGGCAAGTGTAATTCTTTTATGCCCTAAGCTCCATTTTAAAATACGTGTGTAGTATAATGACAGCTTTTCAATTTGTGCTTCAATCCATAAGTTTATCCTTCCCATCAGAGTAGAACCGGAATTTTCTTCCTTTAATAAACGGGAAGCCAATAACGGAGTAACAGTAAATGAAACAAATAAGCTCATTAGGGTGGATACTATGATGACAGTAGAAAATGGGCGTAATATATCACCAACCATTCCGCTGACCAAAGCTATGGGTAAAAACACAACAACATCAACCAATGTAATAGATAAGGCAGTAAATGCGATTTCCTGTCTGCCGTCGACAGCGGCAACTCTGCCGGGTTTTCCCATTTTTATATGACGATAGATATTTTCCAGTACAACTATCGAATCGTCAACCAGAATGCCTATTGTAAGCGATAAAGCAAGCAGCGTCAAAAGATTAAGTGTTAAGCCCAGAATATACATTGCTATAAATGTTGAAACGATGGAAGCCGGTATAGAAAGCATTACGATAAACGAATTCTTTAAACTATGAAGGAAAATAAGCATAACAAGGGCTACAAGCAATACAGCCAAACCTAAATCTTTCATAACAGCATTGGCTGCCTCAAGCGTAAACTCGGAAGAATCCTGGGCGATAATGAATTTTAATTCATTGTTTTTATATGTGTCTTCAAGTTGTGCCAGTTTTTTCCTGACGAGCTCGCTTACCTTAACAGCATTGGCATCAGCTTGTTTTTGAATTAAAAGACCGATAGAATTATTTCCATTAATGCGATTGATTAGTTCAGTTTCCTTTTTTGAATCCTGTATTTCGGCAATATCTTTCAGTTTAATGGGCGAACCTGTGATAAGGTCCCTGGTAATTATTAAATTCTCTAATTCAGGTATGCTGCTAAACTTACCTGCCAGGCGGATCAGTATCTGTTGATTTTCATTCTTTATTTTACCGGTGGGGAAGTCAAGGTTTGAACTTTGAATTGCCTGATTTATTTGCAGGATAGAAAGGTTATATGCTTCAAGTTTTTCAGTTTTTACATTAATCTTTATCTCTCTTTCTTCACCGCCAATTATATTGACCTGTGCAACGCCTTCTACTGCAGAAAGCGATGGTTGAATCTTTGTTTTTACAATATCAAATAATTGAGTTGACTCTGTTTGTGCAGTAATACCAATCCGTAATACAGGCATTTCATCAACTGAAAATTTAACAAATGTCGGCGCTTTGCAGCTTTCCGGCAATTGATAAATGATAGAATTTATTTTTCGTTGGGCTTCCTGAAGGGCGATATTAATATCAGCAGATGCTTTAAACTCAACTATTATATATGAAAGATTTGCGTACGAGGAAGATTTAATGCTATTGAGGTTCTCGAGGGAAGAGACCACGTCTTCAATTTTTTTAGTCACTGAATTTTCAACTTCAGACGGTGAAGCGCCCGGATAAACAGTAATTATGCTTATAACAGGCATTGACATCTTAGGTGTTAGTTCATAATTCAGTGATAAATAACTGAAAATACCGAGAAATGCCAATACTGAAAAAATTACAACTACTATTGTCGGCCTTTTTATTGATAATTCTGTTATTGTCATAGCTGTTAAAATAATTAATTGATGATTGATACTACAGAACCGTCACTAATATTGATTTGTCCGGATATAACGATTTTTTCACCTTCAGTCAGACCATTTAAAATCTCAACCATATTGTTGACTACTTTCCCGATTTTTATTTCCCTGAGATGCGCTATAGAATCATTTTCTACAATATAAATTTTAGGTTCTTTTAAACTTCCTGTTATACTTTCACGGGGAATTGTCAACGCTGATTTGATTTCATTTTCATTAAAAGTTACGGTACCGTTCATACCGCCTTTAAGCTGTTTTACCGGATTGTTTTCCAATTCTATTTCAACAGTGTAATTTTTTGTTTCATCGGCTTTTACACTTACGGATTTGACCTTACCTGTATATTTTTCACCCTGAAATAAGTCTGCATTGACAACCACCTCTTGTCCTTTGGTAATATGTAATACATCGGTTTCAGAAACATTCACGATTATTTTTAACCGGCGTACATCAACTATTTGAACAATGGGCATTCCCGGCATCAGGTAACTTCCCTTTTCAATATATCTGTTATTTATAGTTCCGGGAAAAGGAGCTTTTATCTGAGAATTTTTTAACTGTTTCTTTGCTGATGTCAGATTGGTTTTGGCAGTTTTATTCGCTATTTTAATATCCTCAAATTGTTGTGTTGTAACAGCATTCCCCCTGGCAAGTTCTTCAAAACGCTTCAATTCAGAAAGAGTTTTTTCATAATTGGCTTCGGCTAACGCAAGTTCATTATTTATTAGTTCTGTGTCCAGTTGAGCAATAAGTTGTCCTTCATGAACATAATCTCCGGTTTCAACCAAAACATTTACAACCCTGCCCTGTGTTTCAGAAACAAAGCTCAGTTCCCTGACCGGTTCAAAAGCTCCATTTATGCTGAAACTCAGGTTTAGATTTTCTTTCCTGACCTCGGCAACTTTAACAGGAAATTTTGTTACCACGATACCTGATATTTCAGCATTTTCCTGCATTGTTTTTTTATTGAAATATAATTTTAAACCGATTGCTCCTACTGCAATCAGAATGATGACAATTATTGCTATTCTTTTCATTTTGCTTATTTTATTAATGTTAATATATTCCCATTATTTTTTAAGAAATCAAGTTCTGCAAGTTTCAATTGCACTACAGCGTTTAAGTAGTTTACCTGTGCTTCTCTTAATGAGGTTTCCGCATTCAGCAAATCGGATAAGGGAGTAATTCCCTTCTGGTATTGCTGTCGTGTAATCTGATATACATCTTCTGCCAGTTGCATATTTTTCTTCTGTGTTCCTATAGCGTTAATATTTACCTTTATTTTGTTGATAATATTATCGTTTTGCATAGCTATGTAACTCCTGGTGCTTTGTTCCGTGAGGCTCAATTGCATAAGTTGAATTTTAGCCTGCTGAACTTTTGTTTTAGTCTGGAAACCGCTAAGTAAAGGAATGCTAAGATTTAGCCCGATAACGGAAACAGGATACCATTTTTTATCATTAGCCAAAAAATCAACCTTTTCCCGCTGAGCCTGATAATAATAATTCTCGTATAAGGTCAGGGTCGGTAAATAATTTGCCTTGTTTTGCCTGATATTTAAAAGAGATACTTCTTTCTGCTTTTCTAATAATTTTAATTCAATACTATTTTCGGAATCTTTACTATTAGCAATTATTAGCATTGTGTTTTCAGGAATTGTGTCGGCAGGTATTAATGATTGTTCAAAAGGAATACCCATATAATATTTTAATAAACCGATAAGCTGGTCTTTTGATAATTGAATATTTTCAAGTTGTGTTTGAAGGTTTACACGGTTAACACTCAGGCGATCCAAATCAATTTTTTTTATAATTCCATTATTGTATTGAAGACTTGCTATTTTAATAAGCGTATCAATATTATTCATATTAGCTTTTAATACTTCTTTCTGTTTGTTTATAATTTGAGTATTGTAATAGGTTTGAGCTACTTCATAAATAATCTCCTCTTGTGTTTTTTCAATGTTTAATTCATTTAATTGTTGTGCCTTTTTTGAAATTTTATAATTGAGTATTAATGGCCCGTTAAAAATTAACAGATTGCCTTCAATTCCGGCAGTAACACTATATTTTGTGCCAAATTTTACAGGTATAGTTGTGCCGGGTTGATTAAATATTTCTCCCGGTATTAGTTGAGTTGCCAGATCTAAGTAATCGTCAAATCTCACAGTCCCATTATATTGAGGAATAAATCCACCTGTAAAAATTTCCCGGGTCTGATATTTGCTTTTTTCAAGTTCTAATTTTGCTTTCCGTACATCTGTATTATTATCTATTGCATATACAATACACTGTTTAAGTGTGAATGTGTTGGTCTTTGCAACAGATTGTGCTTCTGCAACAATATTAATTCTGAAGAAAAATAAAAAGAGCCAAAAAATATTTAAAAGATGTTTCATAATAAGATGATTTGTTTAAAATGTTTTATTTAGCCATCAGCCTTTTCCTCAAATCTGATTATTGAATAATTATCGTATTTACCCTCACT
>Ga0265292_1002336_pt1 | contig 13390 bp, 16 predicted proteins | sample Munlanlewell296A_FD_189080 | JGI IMG/M metagenome (GOLD analysis project Ga0265292, IMG submission 189080) | Leachate microbial communities from a municipal landfill in Southern Ontario, Canada - Leachate well 296A | ecosystem: Engineered > Solid waste > Landfill > Unclassified | place: Canada...
GTTACAGTTATTGATGCTGCTGTTGCTGCGTTACTCCATGTTCCGTCACTATTTCCTGAAAGTATAACATTATCACCTTCACAAAATGTTGTTGCTACGCCTGCTGTAATTATTGATGCTATTGGCAGCGGGTTAACTACTAAAGAAACATTATTTGAAGTCACATTAGATGCATATGTATCAGTGATAACCACATTATAGTCTGATGCAGCATCGGAGATATTCACAGAATTAATAGTAAGTATTGCAGAAGTCGCTCCTGAAATATTTACTCCGTCGGTTAAGTTTAAAGTTCCTTTTCTCCACTGGTATGTAAGACCTGTCCCTGTTGCAGTTACCGAAAAACTTACTGAACTTCCAGCGCATGCTGTTTGATCGGTAGGTTGTGCCGTAATGCTTGGGGCAGTAATGCCGCAACCGGGAGGCATGGCGGCAGCTAATCCCGCAGTCGTTATAGCGCCATCCATTGTAAGGGCTCTGCCATCAAGTACAACTCCTGTATTTACTAAGTTGATCGCGCCGACGGGGACGACTATCGTTCCCCTGAAAACAGAATAGTTGTTTATGTCCACTGCACCTTGAACCATCCAAAACACATTTTTCGCCTGCGCTCCATTTATCAATTCAACTTTTGCATAAGTGCTTGTTGAAAGGGCACCGTTTATCTGGATAACAAATACAGCATTTGCATTACCTTGTGCATTGAGGTAAAGTGTATCTGTAAATGTTGCAGCAGCGTTCATGAGGTAAGTATGTGGTGTAAGAACCAGGCTACTTCCAAACTGTGCAGGATACAGCAGCTCAATATCATAAGGCAGCGTGTTCAGATAATTATAGACATTAAGCAAATCGGCTGCACATTGTGCTGTAGAAGCATCCGGAATGGGATGAAGAGTACCTGTTACATCCCCAGCAGTCCAGCCGGTAATTGAACCGCCGCCATTATTTCCAACATCACCTATGGAAGTCGTTACAGGTGTATTTGCAAGTGCTCCATTACTTGAAAATATCGTATAGCAAGCAGCGGAGGCAAGATCAGGAGCAGGTGGTCCGGTAAGATAAGGGCTACCGCAACCGATCGGAGTATATGCCGTGATTCCGTCAATAGTAATAGCTCCGACAGTGGTAAGCGCTCTTCCTTCAAGTGTAACACCTGTGGCCATGTTAATGGCAGCACCCCCGATAATATTTCCTCTCATGGTAGCTCCCGAAGCCATGCTTACCACACCACCTACTTGCCAGAATACATGACATGCCATCGCTTCATTGATCAATTTTACTTTTGAATTCGCGTTTGCGCTAAAAGTTCCCGAAATTTTAATAATAAATTCAGCATTGGGATCTCCCTCAGCATCTAAAATAAGGTCTGAGGTCAATGTTGCGTCACCTGTAACAGAGTATACACCAGGAGTAAAGACATCCCCATTTCCAAGTGAACCTGAAGGGGGGAATATCGTTGCAGCGGTTGTATTTATCTGGGCGATGGCACTCAGTAGAGCTAACCCACCTGCCGTGGTTGCGGCATCAACACCAGGGTGCATCACACCATTCACATTCCCGAAGCCGGTAATGGCGCCGCTCGTTTCATAGCCTATATCACCTGTAAGATGTGAATGTGAACTTGCATTGTCGCCCACTGCCCCGGCAGAAGTGAAGAGAACAAAATTGGAGGCTGCGCCTAAGTTAATCGCCTGTCCGAAAATTACCTTCGGGAAACATAACAGGATAACGGCCATGATAAGTAGTAATTTTTTTTTCATCTTAATTGATTTTTTAGTTGTAAATTTATTTTCACAATATAAAGGTGAGCCCATTAATTTCGGAAAGTGTTACACAATTAAAGTAAAAAGTTACATCATTCACACATTTTCAGGGTTGCTAAAAACAAAAAGCCCACCGCATTAGGGCCAGGCCGGGTTGGCTGTTGTTACTTCAAAAAGGTTATATAGATTCAGGGTACACATTATTGTTATCGCCAGTGATAATTTTGAGTGAAACACCAAGTTTCTTCAGGCTGGCAATGGTGTCAGTGATATTTGCCTTTGGCGGGTCAAAAAGAGTGAGAAACCCTAAAAACGTCATATCCGCCTCATCTTATTCATTTATTTCATAAAGACGAAGCCTGTTTCTGAGCGCAATAATTTCATCCTGCATTGAGATTATTCGTTGTAACAAATGAGTGACGGTCTCAATACCTTCCAGGTTAATATCCAACTCGTAATATAAGCGAATAAATTTCTCTAATTGCTGAAGCTGGCCTGCATCAATAAACCCTGTTTCTTTAATGGTAGTAATTTCTATCAATCCGGTCTGTTGTAATGAACTGATAAATGAAATCTCAATGTTGTGGTTGATACAGAATTCATTTACGGCTATTAAATTTTCTGTTTGCATGGTTCGCATTTTAACATTTACGATTTAGACAATTCGGTAAATAATGTTTTTTGCTTATCCGTTAAATTTGTTGGAATTTTAATGACATAGGTTACATATAAATCTCCAAATTGCGCTTCATTTTTATAAACAGGAAATCCCTTACCTTTTAATTTTATTTTACTTCCATTTTGAGTTTCAGGCTTTACCTTTAGTTTTACTTTTCCGTTTAAGGTATCAATTGTGATTTCACCTCCCAACACGGCTGTGTAAAAATCTAAATCTACCGTAGTATATAAATTATTTTCCAATCGTTTAATTTGGGGGTGATTGGCTATTGAAAATGTAATATATAAATCACCATTCGGTCCACCATTTATTCCAGGGCCTCCATGCCCTGAAATTTTAATTGTTTGTCCATTTTCAATTCCGGCAGGGATAGTTATTCTTATATTTTTCCCGTTTACCGTTAACGTTTTTTTGTGGGTTTTATATGCATCGATGAGATCGAGATGCAACTCCGCATTGTAATCTTCTCCTCTGTATTTCACCTGTCTGCTTCTGCCGGCGCCTGCTGCCCCACCAAACATGGATTCAAAAAAATCTGAAAAATCCCCTTCGGATTGTGTACCGGAATACCTTGCCCCACGCGCATTTGACGATTGTTCCTGATACTGTTTAGCATTTTCAAATTGATCAGCATGTTGCCAATCCTTTCCGTATTGATCGTATTTCTTCCGTTTTTCGGGATCGCTCAATACTTCATTTGCTTCATTGATCTGCTGAAAATTCTTTTTGGCATCTTTATCATTCGGATTTAAATCGGGGTGATACTTTCTGGCTAATTTCCGGTAGGCATTTTTGATGTCCTTTAGCGTTGCCGTTTTATCTAGACCTAATATTTTATAATAGTCTACGAAAGTCATGTGTTTTATTTGGAATCAGGTTAAGTTAAGAATGACCTGAGCATCCAGGCCATTTTTTCGTGTTGCTCCATCAAACCTGTCATAAAATTGGCTGTGCCAAGGTCTTTGTATTTTTTGGAAATAGGCGTGATGTCATTTCGAATAATGCGAATAATGGTTTCGTGGTCGTTGAACAGTGTTTGAATAATTTGTTTTGAATTACTAAAGTCGTAATTTTCTTCGTTCAAATGTGTAACACTCAGGAAATCCATCAGATAACCTAAAGCAAAATGTCCGAGTGAACGGACCCGTTCTGCAATATCATCAATAATTGCGTCTAATTCTACATACTGGTTTTTAAAAAACTTATGCAGTTCGTCGAAATTTGGTCCAGTGACATTCCAGTGCGCATTCCGGGTTTTGGTATAAAGCATATACTCATCAGCTAACAGGGTGTTGAGAAGAGTTGCAATTTTTTCTATATCGTTGCCCGGGATTCCTATGTTTGTTTTCACAATTTCTAAATTATTTTTTTATTATTAAGTGATATTTACTTGCTAAATATACAATCATACTCCTGCTTATGTGTTACATAATTTTGGGAAAAAATTACACCATTCACACTTTTTTGATGCATGGGAACATGAGGACCAATACGTTTCCAAACATAATTTTGATTCAGTTTAAAAACCGCGTATCTCATCAAAAAATGGTGTTCTTTTTTCTTCAACGCATTTTACGGCATACAGGTAAAGCGATGCGCTCCAGGTTTGCCAGTCCTGCCCCATGGGCTTGCCGTCCTGGGCTTTTAGCCATTCGTTAAATCCAAAATCAACGCTCCCGGTATTGGAAATTTTTATACTATGGGTAAGCGCCACAAGCTTTTCCCTGGCAAGCGTGTACCTTTTAACAGCAACTAAAGCTGCCACATAAAACCCGCATATAAAAGGCCATATACCTCCATTATGGTATTCCCCGGGATTGTTATATGTTGCATATCGAACATGCCAGTCAGGATCTTCAGGTTTAACAAAGGGGAAAAAATTGGGCGGCAGATCAACTGCCAATTCACCTCTTTTTCTCATGTCTGCGCACTCCTCTTCGATCCAGGAAATCATTTCCTCAGCCCGCGAGGGTGATGCTATTCCGGAGAGAATGGCAAGACTGTTACCGAGCAGGTCGAACCGTTCACTGCTATGAATTTTATAGGACCAGAAAGCATAATAAGGCTTATGTTTTACTACAAGACCTTCGTGTACATGATGGTGTACCGTTCCGCCGGTAATCGTAAACCGACTCATCTCGTGGCGCATCCTGTCTGCTCTTTCGTGCTGACCCAGGAGCTGGAGATAGCTATATACCAAGGTGTTCACAAACAGACCATATCCGGTTACCCATTGTTCATCGCGCCAATCACTTGTTGGCTGCTGTGCAACCAGGTAACGGTCCGATGGGCTTTGATACTCCATCCAGATCAGGGATTTTTCAACTGCTTCTTTAAGAAAATCCGGTTCACCTGACACTTTTCGAAAAATGCCTGCAGCCAGCAAAAACAATGGAGTGGTATCACTAGCCCCACGGTCTTCCTTGTCATGTACCAGTGAAGGGATGTGACCCCGTTCTGTCTGATTTTTTGCCAGCGTTTCCAATACTCTCCGAATGCTCTCTATGAGCTTCACATTCTCAGAAACAGCAATTCCCAGAATGGAAAACATCAAATCCCTTGTATACGCCTCCGGATACCCCCAGCCAGCAGTCCGTGGAAGGCCATGGTATGGTCCGTGTGCATTATGAAGCAACACTTCAAGGGCCGCCTTCTTTGCCTCTTCAATCTCTTGCCACTCTGCAGTTTGCATTGTCTAATTAGCACATTATCTTTTCGTTCATTATCTGTACAAACCGTCTTGCAACAACGCGGTAGTCAAAATTTTTCACCACACGTTCTCTGGCTGCTTTGCCCATTTTTTCCCGCAACGTTGCATCAGTCATAAGAATCAACAAATACTTGGCAATATCATGAACATTTGCACGGTAATCCACTGTCCGTGGCTTTTTAAATACCACTCTATGTTGATCTTCAAAGCCCGATTCATCACCGAGCGTTACCTGGTTCACAACAATTTTCTGTGCTACATTTGCCAGGAATGCAGTTTCGCCATGTACAAGTGTATCAAGCATTCCCATAGCCTTAATGCCTATAACCGGTTTTTCGCATGCTCCTGCTTCCAATTGAGGCATTCCAAAGCCTTCAAGCCGGGAAGGGGCTGCATATATATCGCATGCTCCAATCAGGTAAGGCATGAAATTTCGTGAAATAGTGTTGGTTGCATAAGTGACATTTTTTTCAATGCCCAGGTGTGCCGCCATTTCAAGATCGGCCAGGTTTTGAAGCTTGGTTCGCGGCTGTGGCCATACTTTGCAGACATATTTCCAATCGGGCGCTTTAGTATCAATGATAGCAAGCGCCTGCATCACCTCCTGTGCGCCTTTTGATGCGGCGTCGCCGCCAACAGTGAGGATCATCAACTGATCGGGTGAAATACCCAGCGCTTCGCGCACGGCCAAAATTTTCGGGTCGTCCTTACTGTAAGGGATAAAAGCATCCGTATCGCAGCCTACAGGTAATACTTCAATATTATTGCTATTGATCCCGTCGCGGACATACATCTCCTTTACCCAATTCGATGTTACCAGTATAAGGGGAAGAGCATTCAAAACCTCCTGGTAGTTTGCAATATAACCGTCGGCAACCAACCATGGTACCGGCTGTACACCATACCGTTGCGGGTGAAGTACCAATTGTGGCGTGTGACCCCAATAACCTACACCAACAACAACATCTGGCTCAAACCAGCGATAGTACCATTCCTTTTCCTGTGCCGATTCGAAATGAACCGCATGGGCATCAACACCCATTTCAAGAAGTCCCCTGTATAGAAGATCTCCCTGGGTTGCCAGCCCTCCGGGTGAAGGAGGGTAATCATATAATACCAATACTTTCATGTTAAAACTCTCCTATTATTAAGCCATTTTTTAGCATCGTACGGATCAGTGAATTGCCAGAATGCTTCTGCCTTTGGTGCAGTCTCTGCTTCAAAGCTGCTTTTTTCAAATCCGTACGTTTCTGTTATTATGCTGTATTTCCTCAGCCATATCCGTTTCGTAAGTATGCGGCATATAGAAGCGTTTTCGACAGGCCTGGGATAATATTCCTTATTCCCGTCCTCGTAAGCAAAAGTCCAGAGTTCGTTGGCAGATAATTTGCCGGCATGCCAGAGTTTAATCACTGCTTTGCTTACTTCCTCATGCCTGATGTGTCTTGTGTATTCTCCGGTCGGATTGTGGGTAATTATAAGGTCGAAATGCTTCATGGGCAATAAGTACAGTATAGCACGCTCCACCTCTTTCCCATCCAACGCCTTCTGTTCAGGTCCATCGTCAAGATCGCCCATGATCCCTTCTGATTTAAGAACTTTTAATGCTTTATAAAACCTGGGGGCACGTTCTTTATCGCTTCCCCGGCAAAGACAAACAATAAACCACTGCCATGAAGGATGGCTCAGTATTGTTCCGCCGGCCCATAATGTTTCATCATCGGGATGAGCCACGATAACCGCAACAGTTTTTGATTTTTTATGTTCTTGCTTTGGCGCTGGCGTTTTTTCCATCCCAAATATTTTATTAAAGTATACGACAATCATGAATTTATTTAATTGTATCAAAAATGGCTTCAGGAGCTCCCTTTGTTGCAATAATTTTTATTTTGGGTAAGCGTGCCTGTTTTGTCGGTACATAGAACTGTCGCTGAGCCAAGCGTTTCTATTGCCGACGGGTTTCGTGTTAAAACCTTCGGTAAGTAATTTTTCCTTTGCCTGGTTGGCGGTTAATCCTTTGTACTTTAATGAATTAATGTCAAATTGCAAATGATGACTAAGTGTTTTCCCTTCTGTCGATAACGTTTCATCATCGGGGTGAGCCACGATTACATCTACAGACTTTGGAATTTTATTATACATCCTTATACTTTTCCATGGTCAATCGTGCCATCAGGTAACTAACCGTTGACTCTGCGCCCTGGTTGAGGTTCACATGAGTTTCCTCCAGCCCGTCGTAACAGCCGCCTGTACATGGATTATAAATAATTTGATGTAACCAGTTGTTTCCTAAAAACCAGTTAAATGCAGTTTCCATTTTCAGGCGGTAGTCTTCGTCCATAAATACATCGTAAAATTCACTTAATGTCATTATGGTATAGGCAACGTCAATGGGTTGTTTGCCAAAATGACCGGCTTCCTTCCCCTTTTGCAGCCAGTTTTTGTTGGAAATTACTTCTATCCCGTTTTCATTAAAAGTTTGTGACAATAGAAAATCAAACGACGATATGGCGATTTCTTTATAAATTGTTTCTCCGGTCAACAACCAGGCATATAGCATGGCCTCAGGCAATATGCTGTTGGCATACGTAAGATAACCCTCAAACCATTCCCATTTTTCGATCGATTCATGCTTATACATCTGAACCATGCGATTGGCGAGTGTTTTTAAAAGGACGAGATTTTCCGGAGACTTTGTGGTGCTATGATAGTAATATAACCCTTTTATAACGAAAGCCATAGCCCGTGTAGAGTACACCGTGCCAATACGAAGCAGGGATTTTTCAATAATTGTTTCGGCCTCTGATATGATTTCACCGGGTAACAGGCCGGTTAATGATACTAAATATCCTAAAGCCCAAACCGCCCTTCCATTGGCATCATCCAAATTGGCGACTTTGTTTTGATCGGTAAATTTGTTATCCTTATCTACATAATTTAGAAAGTCGCCGGCAGGTTGCAGACAAAGTTTTATAAAACTGAGATATTTTTGTATGTCATATACACTCTCTTCATCGCCTGTCAATTTGAAATACATACATGTGGCGATCAGGGCCCTGGCATTATCATCCAGGGTATAACCCGAACTTATATCAGGTTGATTGATTTTTGAAAACTGAATCATTCCAACATTGGTTGTCATTTTTATCAGGTGATCCAGGCTGATTGCCGGCAGGTTATACTGTATTGTATTTTTATCAGCGGCAATTTTTTTGAATAACAAAGCGTGCGCAATGGCTGAATTTTCCCAGGCTGTGGAAACTATTTTCTCCAGGGTATTTGAACTGATATTCTTTCGTAACGGCTCATCATTGAGTAACCGGATAACGCCATCGGCTAATTGTTGTGAGTTGCGAAAATCAAAAATAATTCCTGTATCCTCAGTCAATACTTCCCGTGCATGAGGAATAGGTGTAGAAATGATGGGGCAGGCGCAACTCATGGCATATGCAAAAGTACCGCTTACAGCCTGGTTAGGATTGTTGTTGGTAAACAGATAAATATCGGTAAGCTGTAAATATTCGAGCAATTTCGGCAATGCCAGATAACTGTTTATAAATTTTACATGGTGGGTTAGGTTATATAGTATTACTTTATCTTCAAGGCTGTTCCGATATTTTTCCCCTTCCGATTTCACAACTTCGGGATGGGTTTTGCCAATTACCAGAAATACTATATCAGGGCTATTTTTTACAATGGCTGGCAATGCTTCTAATGTAGTTTCAATACTCTTTCCCGAACTTAGCAGGCCGAACGTAGTAAGGACTTTCCGTCCGTTTAATCCATATTTTTTTTTCAAAAATTCTTTACTTAAATGGGGCACCAAATGGGTGCCGTGCGCTATCACTGATATTTTTTCCTGTTGCACACCATAATCATCCATTAAAATCTGAGCCGAATTATGGGTCATTACGATGATTGACTCGCAAATAACTGCAATACTTTTTATTTTTGATTTTAACTCTTCATCAGGATGAGGCAGTACCGTATGAAAAACAATAACAACCGATTTTGAAAGTTCATATAAAAATTGCAGAAATGCATGTTCCTGTAATTTAAAAAAGCCAAACTCATGCTGGATCAAGACGATTTTAATGTGATTGTCTTTATTGATTTTTATTGCAAATTTTGGATATTCGGCTGCTAATGATGCATTAAGAATATATTTTACTTCACGGGGATATGAATAATTTGCATCTCCTGTTTCCAATGCACAGACTTTTATGGAAAATGAATTGCTGAATTTATTATTAAGGGCCTTTATCAAATCCTGGGAATAGGTTGCTATGCCACATTCCCTCGGTGGATAGGAGGTAATAAACAAGATTTCAGCCAGGTCATCGGTATGATCTTGTATAGAATTTTGTTTACTTTTTATTGGAGTAATTATGGGATTTACTGTATTTTTCACGCCAAACAATTGTTCGTAATGGGTTACACCATTATCCAACTGATTGAAAACGGTTTTATTTTTCATTTTTCGCAGTATAGGTTAATAATTCTGCCAATAATGCGGATAAACTCACAGAGGCACAGGCAATATGTGAATCCGCCGCTCCATAATAAATAAATAAGGTACTTCCAAACAAGGCAGTGCCGGTAGGAAAAACTACATTATTCATGTCTCCTTTTAATTCCCATTTGTATTCAGGTGAGAACAAAGCATACGGCAACCGGGCTATTTCTTTTTCAGGATTATTTAAATCCAATAGGCCAGCACAGGCAGAATATACAAGCCCTCTTTCAGTTTTTTTCACTCCATGGTAAATCAACAGCCAACCGTGTTCTGTTTCAATTGGAGGGCAACCACCGCCAATGTAGCTTGACTCGTGCGCATAAACAGGGTCGAGCACAATATGTTCCTGCAGGAGGAGAAAATAGTTTTCCCAAAATTCTTTGTTGAGTTCCTTTAAGCTATTTATAGAAACAATTTGGATGCCGGGTCTGATACGGTGAAGAAACACCAATTTACCATTAATTTTTCGGGGAAAGAACATTACATTTTTATCCCACAACATAATTTTTTTGTCAGGATCTGCTTTCTGGTAGTAAAACTTATGATTACGGTAATAATTTTCGTTTACTTTACCGGCCGATTCAGCAAGGAATACAAATTGTGCATACGTAATGGGAGGAACAATGATCCCCTGTTTTTCGAAATGCATTAAATCTTTTGAAGTAGCTAAAGCCCCTCGGGCATTTGTCCCATCGTACCCAGTATATGTCATATAAAACAGGTCGTCAATCTTTACCATACGCGCATCTTCAACACCATGCGATTCATATTCGAATTTAGGAACCATGAAAGGCTTAGCCCACCGTTCAGCAACTGTCAACGGGCCATCCAGCCTACAATAGCCAATACTCGAATGATTTCCTTTTCGCACAGCCCGGTAAAAAAGATGAACGTTGTCGCCTTCGCGCATTACTGCGGGATTTAATACCCCATCATTTTCAAATTCCAAATCGGTCTTTGTTAATAATATGCCTTCTTTTTTAACCTCTATCATTTAGATTAAATCATTTGACTGAAAAGATTTAATTTCTGTTCCTTCATGCAAAGTGGTAAGCACAATCTGCTTATCGGTACTTTTTAAAAGAATCATTGCGTTAAGTTCCCCCTCTGCCCAAAAATGTTCAAGTTTCATCTTTTCAATTAAGGTTGGCAAATCGAAAATGAGCAATTCTTTTCTCATGTTAATGTTTTTATCCTCAACCCTTAGCAGTTTTCACGTCCTTTTCCACTTCTTCTAATTTGGTCTTACCCTGTTCAGCAAAGTCGGAAACTTCTTCCTTTACCTCTTCGAATTTTTCGGAGATGCTGTCCAGAAATTCATTGAATTTTGCTTTTAATGCATCCGCATAGTCCTCTCCTTTTTTAGATATTTTCTTTCGGGTATCCGAACCTTTATCGGGGGCAAATAGAACCCCTAACATTGCACCGGCAGCAATGCCTGCCAATACGCCTAATAATACTTTTCCTCCACTCATGATTTCTGTTATTAATGATGAATTAAATAATTCTATGAATCAAAGATGAGTCTCTCAATGCTGATAAGCGTTACACAATTCCGGGAAAGAGTTACATAATTCACACATTAATTCTGCCTGGCATTTGATGCAAAGATTTGAGTTTTTTTGGTCAATACCTTCAACATAGGTGCTGGAACCCATTACGCAGGCGGGAACATGACAATGGATTAAGCCGAAGGTATGGCCGAGTTCATGGATAATCTCTTTTGTAAATCGGGTTAAGAGATAATTATCGATCTCTTTCAATCCATATCGCTCATTACTAAGTCTGTAAATCGATGCAATTGCAGTCCTTCCTCCTAAAAACGCCTGCCCGAAAATGTACGTCAGAATGGGAATAAAAAGATCTACATAGAATAATCCTCGAAATAACCAAATGAAATTAGTTCTATGCCAAGAACTCCCTCGACGACCTTTGAACCGCTGCATCAACATCTGTCAAAGGCATTTTTATAAACAGCGAACCCAGGACTTCTTCGCTTAAATTATGTGCATGGCATGCGGTGGTGTTATAACAGGATGGCTCATTGAGAATCGGTGACCGTATTAAAAGATGCCTTGAGTTTTTGTCTGTCTGGCTCATCAGGCATTCACTGTGGCTGTTTATGATCCGATATGATTTTTCTTTTCTTGGAAACATCGTCCCGATATCGGTATGGCTTCCATTCTGATGGATGACCGTGTTTATATAACCCTCATTAACCGACCTGAAAATGATACTATTAGATACAAGTAGGAAAATAGACAATATACCGATAACCAGAACAACGCGGCTATAAATCGATAATCGGAACTGAATGTATTTTTTTTTAAGTGATGGACCTCCGATTCTGCTTTTGTATTTATTTTTTCTGAACATGATTTTTTTAATTCCTTAATCAGATCGATCCTCGTAAATCTACGCATTAAGGATCATAAAGTGTTGAATTTTTCAATATTTCAATCGGTACTGTTTAAAAAATCCTTCTGGAAGTCCTGCCAAAGTTCGCAAATCCGTCCATTTTTTGTTTTTGGTTATTTGGATGTATCGATAAAGTTGGTTTGGAATTCTTCCCAAACTTCAGGTCCGAGGTTCTCCAGGAGGTGATCGGTAATTTCACCGCCATCCTGAAGAATAACATAAGCGTATTCAGGAGCGTTGGGTTTTATGGCAGTGGCCAGAAAATCTTTTAGCCGCGAAAATTCATTCTTTAGCCATTCTGTATATTGTTCAGCCATGAAAAGGAACTGGGTTTCCCTCAGCCAATTCGTGGGTTCAATCAGATAAATCCTGAAAGCGGTGCGCTGATAATTAATCGTTTGCCTTTTTGAATGATGGTCAGAATGTGTTCCCCCCTTTTAACCTTATCCGGGTTTTTAATAATCTGAGAGAACTCTTCCGCAGATATACCCTGCCGGACTATTTCATTCAGGAAGGGATTCCTGGAATTGATAACAAGCACTATAGCGTCGCGGCCTACAACCATTTTCCACTGCGGTCCTTCGCTGATTGCGCTATATTGCCTGCCTGGCATTGAAACAGCAGTGCTGCACCGATGAGTACTTGTCTTTTATCGGTTGCGTTTGTTTTTCTATTCCACTTGTAGATGGTGTTTGTTCCTAGAAAAATGGCTTATCTTCGTGGTATGTCCGAAAAAATGAAACCGGTTTTTAACAAGCGCATTTTCTGGGATGTCAATTTTGAGAAATTGGACTATGATCTCAGGGCTAATTTTGTTATTGAACGGGTGTTTGAGCGGGGCGATGTTGATGATATCCGCCAGTGCCGACGGTATTATGGCGATGAAAAAGTGGCACAGGCTTTATTGAATGCAAAATATCTTCCATTACATACCATACATTTTGCCAGTGCGATAATCGATAAACCATTGAATGAATTCAGATGTTACATACTGAGACAGTTGAACCCAGGACTTTTTCCCTACTGAAGCAGTTAATGACCTTGCCATCGCTTCAACCATTTTCACTGGTAGGTGGAACTGCCCTTTCACTACGATATGGTCATCGCAGTTCAAATGACCTGGATTTGTTCTTTCATGAGAAATTTAATCAACCTCAGATAGTTGAGCAGTTGGAATCAGCATTCCATGCTAAATTTGTTTACAAGCAGCAACATACACAGTTTGGCATTTTTTGTTTTATTGATAATGTAAAGGTTGATTTTGTCCACTTTCCCCATCTATTGATAAAACCAATAGAGATTAT
>Ga0265292_1002337_pt1 | contig 13389 bp, 12 predicted proteins | sample Munlanlewell296A_FD_189080 | JGI IMG/M metagenome (GOLD analysis project Ga0265292, IMG submission 189080) | Leachate microbial communities from a municipal landfill in Southern Ontario, Canada - Leachate well 296A | ecosystem: Engineered > Solid waste > Landfill > Unclassified | place: Canada...
GGAGATGCCCGAAGCCCGCTGCGCCAGGTCGGGCGCCCACAGGAAGGGCTTGGGGAGGCAGGTGCCGGCCTTGATCGCTTCCTTGAGGCAGACCAGCCCCCCTCCCACCAGGTTCTTGCCCAGATTCGCGTCCACCAGCATGCGGTAGAGGGCGATGAAGATGGGGAACTGCAGGACCAATGGTAAGCATCCCGCGAGGGGGTTGACCCCCTTCTCGCGATACAGCTTCATGACCTCTTCGTTGAGCTTCTGCTTGTCGCCCTTGTGCTTGGCCTGCAGCTTCTTGAGTTCGGGCTGGACCTGCTGCATGGCCCGGGTGGAACGCACCTGCTTGATGGTCAGCGGGATCAGCACCACACGCACGGCCACGGTGAGCAACACGATGGCCATCCACCAGCTCTGGCGTGCGAACAGGGGCTCGGTGGCACGCTGGAAGAAGACCAGGACATCGAAGAGAAAACCCTTGATCTGATTGAAGACGCTCATTCCCCGCTACCGCCTCGGCTCGCCGGGCGGGCAATTGCCGGCACCGGGTCGTATCCGCCGGGGTTGAAGGGATGGCATTTCACCACGCGGCGCACGGCCAGAACCGTTCCCCCAAGCGCTCCGTGGCTTCTGACCGCATCTTCGGCGTATGACGCACAGCTGGGGTAGAAGCGGCATCGGGGCTTGAGGAACGGGCTGACAACGCGCCGGTAGGCCACGATCGGACCAAGCGCCAGCCACCGCGCGCCCGAGCCGGCCTTCCCGCCGGTTCGCCGCCGGTTCGCCGCCGGTTCCCCTAGCATCTCACCCATTCCCCAGCATCCTCATCCTCAAACCCGCCACGGCCCCTTGGACCGCTGCCTCGATCTCCCGCGTCGTGCGCTCTCGCATGCCACCGCGCGCCAGAATCACATAGTCCACACCCGGCTGCACAGACCCCCGTGCGGCGCGAAACGCTTCCCGCAGTTGCCGTTTCGCCCGGTTCCTCTGGACCGCGCCCCCGATGTCCCTCCCGACAACCAGACCAAGTCGCGGAACACCACACCCACACGGGGCAGGCGCCGCCACGACCACAAGATCGTCGACTCGCACCCGTCGTCCGTCACGAAGCACGCGCCGAAAACCGGTCGGGGAGCGCAGACTCGTAAAAGGCGCATCTCCCACTGGGGGAGCGTCCCCCAAAGGAGCCTACGTCGTCAAACGTGCTCTGCCCTTGCGGCGGGCAGCGCTCAGGATTGCCCGACCGGCCCGGGTGCGCATGCGAAGACGAAACCCGTGGGTCCTCGCCCGGCGCCGGTTGTTCGGCTGAAATGTGCGCTTCATGGGGCTCCGCTTCTCAAGAAACCAGCAATACGCCACCCGTCGGGGCGCGGTTGTCAAGCCGCGTAGTCTAGGTATGTGTTGGGTGGAATGTCAAGCAAACCTAGGCCGTTCCAGGGGTTCAGGCCGCTGCGAATGGCGTCTTGAGGGGCCCTGAGGCCCTTTGCTATACTCCGGCCGCACCTCGGTAGCTCATCGGGGGCCGAATGCTTTGAGTGGAGGGTTTCCCCTTCCATGCGAGGTCATGACTATGGCGTCTGGCCGCTTCGCGAGGAACCCCCGACGCAGTGCGCGGCTGCCAGAGATCCCCGAGAAATCCTTCCCTAGTGGTTCTTCCACACCTGTGGATGAACGTGTGGATAGGGTTGGTGAGCGGCTCCGCCGCCAGGAGGCTACCCATGCCGAACACCCCTTCGGACACCATCGACGACTTGGCTGCCATGTGGGGCCGTTGTCTCGAACTCTCCGGCCCCGAGCTGACCAGCCCGACCTACCGAGCCTGGTTCACCCAGACCAACCCGGTGGCCTTCTCGGACGGCACTTTGGTCGTCGCCGCTCCCAACGACTTCGCGCGAGATTGGCTGGAAAGCAACTGCGTGCCCCGCATCAAGCAGGCTCTGGCGGATGAGTCGGGTAGGGAGATCGATGTGGTCGTCACGGTTCGCCGTTCCGAGCCTTCTCAGCCCGCAGCGCAACCGGCTTCGCAGGAGGTTGCAGCGTCTGGGTCCCCGCTTCGCGCCAACGGAAGCCGGTTGAACCCCAAATACACGTTCGAGACGTTCGTGATCGGTTCCTCGAATCGCTTCGCCAACGCTGCGGCGGTAGCGGTAGCGGAGATGCCGGCGAAGGCCTACAACCCGCTCTTCATCTACGGCAGCTCCGGTCTGGGAAAGACCCACTTGCTCCACGCCATCGGACATGCCGCCAGCGCCATGTACCCCCGTCTCCAGATCCGCTACGTCTCGAGTGAGGAATTCACCAACGACTTCATCAACTCGATCCGCGACGACCGGATCATCGCTTTCCAGCATCGCTACCGCTCCAACGACATCCTCCTGATCGACGACATCCAGTTCTTGGAGAACAAGGAACGCACGCAGGAGGAGTTCTTCCACACGTTCAACGCGCTGCACACCGCCGAGAAGCAGATCGTCATCTCGAGCGACCGTTCACCCAAGCAGATCGCCGCCCTCGAGGCCCGTCTGCGCTCACGTTTCGAGTGGGGCCTCATCACCGACATCCAGCCCCCGGACCTCGAGACGCGAATCGCGATCCTTCGCAAGAAAGCCCAGCTCGATGGGATGGCCGCCCCCGACGACGTCCTGTCTTTCATCGCCTCACGGATCCAGTCCAACATCCGTGAGCTGGAGGGGGCGTTGATCCGCGTGACCGCCTACGCGAGCCTGAACCACACGACGGTTGACCTGGCTCTCGCGGAGGTTGTCCTGAAGGACCTCTTCCCCGATGCCGACCCCCGGGACATCAGCGTCCCGTTGATCATGACCGAGACCGCCGCCTACTTCGGGGTAACGCTTGACGATCTGGTCGGCTCCTCTCGCTCTCGCCTGCTCGTTACCGCGCGCCAGATGGCGATGTACCTGACGCGCGAGCTCACGGCGCTCTCGCTGCCTAAGATCGGACAGATCTTCGGAGGACGCGACCACACCACGGTGATGCACGCCAACACCAAGATCCGCGGCCTCATGCGTGAGCGCCGCTCGATCTACAACCAGGTTCAGGAGTTGACCAACCGGATCAAGCTACGGGCCCAGCAGACCTAGACTGCCGCCCACCCTGTGGGTAGGGTTGTGGGCGCTCGGTGGACAGCTTGGTGTGATGGGGGACAAACTTCAACAAGTCTCGTCTGCCCCCAAATTTCCACAGGACACTGGGGACACGCAAACTGTGATCCACTAGGGTTTTGGGTGGCGGATCCACAACCGAAGGGGCCGTACTAAGAAGAGTATTTGAGATATCTAAGAACTACTAGTCTTTAGTGCCTGGGGAAAGGTGAGCTGGTAAACGGCCCACTCCTCGTCATCCAGGGAGGTATCCGTGAGGTTCCAAGCAAGCCACGCCGAGTTGTCCGATGCGGTCCAGTGGGTGGGCAGGACGGTGGCCAGTCGAGCCACCCTTCCCGTACTCACCGGGATCATGATCGAGTTGGAGGGTGACAAGCTACATCTGGCCGCAACAGACCTGGAGGTCACCGGGCAGGCAACGCTCGGCGTTAAGGGGGAAGAGAACGGCTCTGTCGTGGTGGCCGGCCGTCTACTTGCCGACATCGTGAAGTCGCTGCCGCCCGCAGCGATTGAGGTGGAGGACGCGGAAGGTAACCTCAAGATCTCGTGCGGTAGCACCACCTACCAGATTCGCACCATGCCGGTAGAGGACTTCCCGAGCCTTCCGACACCTGGAGCAGGGGGAGGAACTCTCGGTATGGGGCCGTTCGGCGAGGCGGTAGGTCAGGTGGTGCGGGCAGCTTCCCGGGATGAAGCGAGGCCCGTGTTGACGGGAGTGTTGATTTCCACGGCCGGGGGGCAGCTTCACCTCGCGGCCACCGACAGCTACCGGCTGGCGGTGCGGTCGCTGCCCTGGCCTGAAGCGGGAGAGGTCGAGCGAGCCGCATTGGTGCCCGGGCGGGCATTGAGCGAAGCGGCGCGCGCGTTCAGCTCGGGCGAGGTAGAGATCGGTTTGGAGGACAACCAGATCACGATATCCGGGCCTGGTCGGCGTATCACCTCCCGGCTGATCGAAGGTGAATTTCCGAAGTACCAGAGCCTGCTACCGACCGACCTGCCCGTCAAGGCTCGAGTGGGAAGAGAAGCCTTGATCGAGGGCGTCAAGCAGGTGGCGATCCTTGCTCAACACAACTCTCCGGTGCGGATGTCGTTCAGCCCCGGCAAGTTGGAGCTTCGGGCGGAGACCCCGGATCTTGGAGAGGCGGCCACCGCCTTGCCGGCGACCTATGATGGCGAGCCGATCACAATCGCGTTCAATCCAGCCTACCTCCTGGACGGCATCGGGGCGTGCGCGGGCGACGAGGTCGAGTTCGGGCTTCGTGAGCCGGGCAAGGCGGCTCTTCTACGCGACCACCCCGACACCGGCTTCCTCTATCTGCTGATGCCCGTGCGGATCGGTTAGGGCGGGCCCAGTTCGCCGTGGAGCTGCTTCGGCTCGAGGTCGTGGAGTTCCGGTCCCATGAGCACTGCGAGCTCCACTTCGGCTCTCGTGCCAACCTACTGATAGGGCCCAACGGATCCGGCAAGACCGGCTTGTTGGAGGCCGCCTACCTACTGGCCACCCATGGCTCGCACCGCTTGAGCCAAACATCGGCCCTACTGCGTAACCAGGCCCAATTCGCGGCAATTCGCGGGCTTGCCTTCATGCAGAACAGGCAGGTGCTGATCGAGTTGGAGCTTCGCAGCGCCGGGGTGGCAAGGGCACGGGTTAACGGCGTTGCCGTTCCGCGCGTGCGGGAGGCGCTGGGTTACTTTAAAGCGGTGGTCTTTGCCCCCGAGGATGTCGCGCTGGTGCGGGGGGAGCCGGATCAACGCAGGAGGTTCCTCGACCAAGCCGCCACCCAGGAACAGCCGAGGTTTGCGGCGCTGCGCCAGGACTACGAGCGAGTGGTGCGCCAGCGAAACGCGTTACTCAGGAGAGCAGCGGCACTTCGGCTGGAATCACCTCCCACACTGGAGGCGTGGGATGAGCAGCTTGTTCGCCTGGGTGCCTCGATGTGGGCCGGACGCCTGCGCGTGCTCGACGGAGTCAACCGACATTTAGCCAGAGTGTTCCGCATGATCAGCGGGGGTAGCGAGGAGCCCGTGATTCGGTACGTGAGCGCGGTGGGCGAGAACGCGCCCGAGCAGGCGGACCCCGAAGTGCTGGCTCCGGTGCTGGCCGAGCGTCTGGCAGGACTGCGCCGTCAGGAGCTTGACCGCGGAGTGAGCCTGGTGGGACCTCATCGGGACGACCTCGATCTGCGACTGGGCGGGATGCCCGCAAGAACTCACGCCTCGCAAGGCGAGGCCTGGCTGTTCGCCGCGGCGATGAAACTGGCCTTGAGGGAATGGATGGCTGAGAGTGGCGAGCTGCCGGTGCTGCTGCTCGATGACGTGTTCTCGGAATTGGACGAGTCACGCCGCTCCCGACTTGCCGCAAGCCTTGGCGAGCAAGGCCAGACGATCGTCACGGCCGCGGTGGAAGCCGACATCCCCGACCTCGCGGACGGCCGTTACTTCGACGTCTCTCGGGATCAGGTCACCTCGCGGCACGCCACGGGGGGATCGGATGGCTAAGCGGGCGAGAGAACCGATCTCCATGCGGGAGGCGCTGGAAAGAACCCTGGCCGCCAAGGGGTGGAGCCGGCGGTTGAAGGAGTCCGAAGTGATAGCCCGCTGGGAGGATGTCGCCGGGGCGCGCATTGCCGAGAACGCCCAGCCACTGCGGCTGGAAGAGGGTGTGCTGGTCGTGCGGGCCAAAACGTCCACCTGGGCGAGTGAGCTCTCACTGCTTGCCCCCAAGCTGCTGGAGCGCCTCGCCGAGACGTTCGGAGCAGGGTTGGTCACCGAGGTCCGGGTGATTTCCGGGCGCGCGCGCGAGAGCGGCGAGAGAGCGCTGGCTCCTGTGCGAAAGACTGGGTCCCCACGCGGCCGGAGGGGGCCCGCGAAGCCGCGCTGAGCCGTGGGGCAAGGCCAAAAATCGGCCGGCCGGCCGTGGTAGAATACCTTCAAAGATTCGCGCTTCCGGCCAGGCCAAGAAGGTGCATTGAGGCCTGATCGGCACGATGCGCGCAGCGACGGTGGCAACCCATGCGAATGGCCTTGTTGTCGTGGCGCGCGCGGGAGCAGAAATGCCCAAGTACGACGCCAAGAGCATCACGGTCCTGGAGGGCCTCGAAGCGGTTCGCCGCCGGCCCAGCATGTACATCGGGTCCACCGGACTGCGGGGGCTGCACCATCTGGTCTACGAGGTTGTAGACAACTCCATCGACGAGGCGCTGGCCGGTTTCTGCAAGGCCATCTCAGTGGTCTTGTGCGCCGACGGCAGCGTGGAGGTCACCGACGACGGGCGAGGCATACCGGTCGACACCCACCCGACCGAGAAGCGCCCCGCCCTGGAGATCGTGCTCACCAAGTTGCACGCGGGAGGCAAGTTCGGCGGCGAGTCCTATGCCGTCTCCGGAGGCCTTCACGGGGTCGGCCTTTCGGTGGTCAACGCGCTGTCCGAACGGCTGGACGTGGAGGTGCGCCGCGACGGCGCCCGCTGGGCCCAAAGCTACAACCGCGGCAAGCCGGCCGGCCCACTGAGGGAGATTGGCAAGACTCGTGGAACCGGGACCACCGTTAGGTACTGGGCCGACCCCGAGATATTCGAGGAGATCCGCTACAACTACGACACCCTCGTTCAGCGCCTTCGCGAGATGGCCTTCCTGACCAAGGGCCTGAAGATATCCATTCGCGACGAGCGCGACGCCGAGGTGTCGGAGGACACCTTCCTCTACTCCGGCGGGATCGAGGATTTCGTCCGGCACTTGAACCAGGCCAAGGAACCGCTCCACCGGCACATCGTCTATTTCGAGGAGCCGGGGCAGGAGCACATGGTCGAGGTCGCAATGCAATGGAACTCGACCTACGCCGAGTCGATCTACACCTTCGCCAATACCATCAACACCCACGAGGGCGGCACGCACGAGGAGGGATTCCGCGCGGCCCTGACCAACTCGGTCAACCGCTATGCCCGTGCGCAAGGCCTCCTCAAGGAACGCGACGACAACTTGAGCGGCGACGACGTCAGGGAGGGTCTCGTCGCGATCATCTCGGTGAAGCTGCGCAACCCCCAGTTCGAGGGGCAGACGAAAACCAAGCTGGGAAACACCGAGATCAAGTCGTTCGTGCAGACCACCTGCAACACCAAGCTCGGCGAATGGTTCGAGGAACATCCCGGCGAGGCCAAGGCAGTGATCAACAAGTGCCTCCAGGCTTCCCGTGCGCGCATGGCTGCCCGTCAGGCCCGCGACCTGACTCGGCGCAAGTCGGCCCTGGAGTCGGGAGGACTGCCCGGCAAGCTGGCCGACTGCAGCTCGACCGATCCGCGCGCATCGGAGTTGTTCATCGTCGAGGGCGATTCGGCCGGAGGTTCGGCGAAGCAAGCCCGGGACCGCACGCACCAGGCGATCCTTCCGATCCGAGGCAAGATCATCAACGTGGAGAGGGCCCGATTGGACACGGCGCTGAAGAACAACGAGGTCCAGGCCCTGATCACCGGCATCGGCACCGGCATCGGGGAGGACTTCGACCTGTCAAAAGCGCGCTACCACAAGGTCATCTCGGCTACCGACGCCGACGTGGACGGCGCCCACATCCGAACGCTGCTCTTGACGTTCTTCTTCCGGTTCATGCGCCCATTGATCGAGGCCGGCTACGTCTACATCGCCCAGCCCCCGCTGTACAAGATCCCGGCGGACGGCTCGGCGGTCTACGCCTACTCGGAGCGGGAGAAGGATCAGGTTCTGAATAGCAAGGCGTACAAGCGGACCGGCACCCCGCAGCGCTACAAGGGTTTGGGCGAGATGAACCCCGAGGAGCTTTGGGAGACGACCATGGATCCCGCCCGGCGCACGCTGCTGCAGGTCTCCGTGGAAGACGCCGCGGTGGCCGACGAGGTCTTCTCCACCCTGATGGGGGAGAACGTTGAGGCGCGCAAGCTCTTCATCCAACGCAACGCCAAGGACGTGCGGTTCCTGGACATCTGACCACAGGCAGACCGAGCGTAGCCCGCGAGGAGACGGTAGCGAGTGACTGACCCGAGCACGGACCCCAGCTCGACGCGCATACAGCCGATCGACGTCGAGGAGGAGATGAAGCGCTCCTTCCTCGACTACGCCATGAGCGTGATCGTCAGCCGCGCGTTGCCCGACGTCAGAGACGGCCTGAAGCCGGTGCACAGGCGAATCCTGTGGGGAATGCTCGAGCAGGGTATCCGCCCGGGAAGCCCCCGCAAGAAGTCCGCCCGCGTCGTCGGTGACGTACTCGGCAAGTACCATCCTCATGGCGACCAAGCCGTCTACGACGCCCTGGTGCGTTTGGGTCAGGGCTTCTCCAGCCGCTACCCCCTGATCGACCCGCAGGGCAACTTCGGCTCCGCCGATGGTGACCCGGCCGCGGCCATGCGATACACCGAGGCACGGCTTTCTTCCCTGGCGATGGAACTGCTGACCGACCTCGACAAGGACACCGTCGACTTCGTCCCCAACTACGACGGGGAGGAACGCGAACCGTCGGTTATGCCCAGCCACTTCCCCAACCTGCTGGCCAACGGCTCCTCGGGCATCGCGGTGGGAATGGCAACCAACATCCCGCCCCACAACCTGAGTGAGGTCATCGACGCGACGGTCCACCTGATCGACCACCCGGAGGCGGGCCCCGAGGACTTGATGGCCTTCGTGAAGGGCCCGGACTTCCCAACCGGCGGCCAGATCATGGGGATGGACGGCATCCGCCAGGCCTACCTGACCGGGCGCGGGAGCGTCCGGGTGCGTGCAAAGGTCAAGATCGAGGAGGCCTCGGGCGGCGGCCATCGCATCGTCGTGACGGAGCTTCCCTATCAGGTCTCCGGCGACCGGCTACTGGAGAAGGTGGCCGAGCTGGTCAAGGGCGGGAAACTCGCGGGTGTTGCCGACGTCAAGAACGAGACCAGCAAGGAAGGAACCCGGCTGGTGTTCAAGCTGCGGCGTGACGCGGTGCCGCATGTCGTGCTCAACCACCTGTACAAGCACACCCAGCTTCAGGACACCTTCGGGGTCATCATGCTGGCGCTGGTCAACAACGTTCCGCGAGTGCTGAACCTGGCGGAGGTGCTGACCAACTTCATCAAGCACCAGATCGAGGTCGTCACCCGTCGCACCAAGTTCGAGCTTCGAAAGGCCGAAGAGCGGGCGCACATCCTCCAGGGTCTGCTGATCGCCATCGAGCACATCGACGAGGTCATCGCTCTCATTCGGGCGGCCGCCTCGGCCGAGGTCGCCAAGACCGAGCTGATGAGTCGCTTCGGGCTCTCCGAGGTCCAGGCGCTGGCGATCCTGGACATGCAGCTTCGCCGCCTGGCGGCCCTGGAGCGCAAGAAGATCACCGACGAGTACGACGAGCTTGTCGAGCGCATCCGCGAGTTGCTGGCGATCCTGGACGACCCGGACAAGCTGCGGGCCGTGGTCAAGTCCGAGCTCTCACGGATCAAGGCCAAGCACGCCGATGCGCGGCGTACCGAACTGCGCCCCGACGAGGGTGAGTTCTCCATCGAGGACCTGATCGCCGAAGAGCAGGTCGTGGTCACGGTCAGCCGAACCGGCTACGTCAAGCGGGTTCCGCTGGACGCCTACCGCGCGCAAGGTCGGGGGGGCAAGGGCGTGCGGGGCGCCAATCTCAAGCCGGACGACATCGTCCAGCACCTATTTGTCACCAACACCCACCACTGGGTGCTGTTCTTCACCAACCAGGGGCGCGTCTACCGGGCGAAGGTGCACGAACTGCCGGAGGGATCTCGCACGGCGCGAGGAACCTACGTCGCAAACGTGCCCGGTTGCGGCTTCCAGCCCAGGGAGCGCATCGCCGCGGCCATGGACATCAAGGACTACTCGTCGGGCCGCTATCTCGTGATGGCCACCAAGCGGGGCATGACCAAGAAAACCAAGCTGGGTGAGTACGACTCCCCGCGCACGGGGCTCATCGCCATGAACCTCAGGGAAGGCGATGAGTTGATCGGGGTGGCGCTCACCGGCGGCAACGACGACATCATGCTGGTCTCCCGCCGGGCTCTGGCAGTGCGCTTCTCCGAGAAGGAAGTGCGGGCGATGGGACGTCAGACCGCCGGCGTAATAGGCATGCGTCTGCGTCCGGGCGGCGACGTGATCGCGATGGACGTGGCGCGCCCCGGGGCGCAGTTGCTGGTCGTGACCGAGAACGGCTTCGGGAAGCGCACTCTGGTTTCGGACTACCCGCGCAAGGGCCGGGGAGGCATAGGCGTGCTGACCGCGCGGCTGACCGAGGTGAAGGGCCATCTCGCCGGTGCGATGGTGGTCACCGAAGACGACGAGTTCTTCGTGATCTCCGACCGCGGCCAGGTCATCCGCCAGCGTGTGCGCGACGCCAAACTGGCCAGCCGGGCGACGCAGGGTACCCGGGTGCAGCGTCTGCCCGCAAACGCGCAGGTGGCCGACATAGCCCCGGTGGTAGGCGAGGGCCAGACCGAGTGAGGCGGTCTTGCTAGAATTGGCCCGGCCGAGCCGGCGCACCAAAGACGCTGGAGGGGACTTGCCCATTCGCCGCAGCAGGATGGTCATTCGCAAGATCGACCCCTGGACTGTTCTCAAGTTCTCCCTGATCTTCTACGCCTGCCTGTTCCTCATAGGGTTCGTGGCCTTCGTCATCCTATACGGCGTCCTTGCCGCCACGGGCGTTTTCGGCTCGGCGCAGAAACTGTTCGCGGAGATGAGTCTCAAGCTCGACTTCCCCAAGGCGAGGATCTTCGGTGGCCTGGCGCTTTTCGGGATCTTCAGCGTGTTCGTGTGGTCCGCAGTCAACGTGCTGGTCGCCTTTCTCTACAATCTCGTGGCGGACGTCGTGGGGGGCATCGAGGTCAGCGTCGCCGAGCAGGACCGGCTCGGTTGACGGGTTTTTGCGGCCGCTGCTAGTGTGGCTGTTGCTTCCCGAGCGGGTTCTCCCGTTCCCCTGGGCCTGTAGCTCAGTCGGTTAGAGCGCATCCCTGATAAGGATGAGGCCAGTGGTTCAAGTCCACTCAGGCCCACCAGTGGTGAAGGCGCGACGGGGCTTTGCTCCCCGCGGCGCCTTCGTGTCAAAGCGCCGGTCGGCGGTGCGAGGAGCCGTCCCGGCGCTTTGAGTCGGCGGCTCGGGACACCCGTTGTATCCGGAGCGCGTTGGGCCCTGGGAATGAATACCCCCCTGACGCAGAGGCCCGGTCCGTGGTAGTAGTAGACAGGCTCAAATGCGAATCCAACCCGCGAGGTGAAGGAGGACGCAGTGGCGGAAGACGAGAAGGAAGTCCCCAAGAAGAAGCGCTGCAAGAAGTGGTGTCTGCTGATGATGGCTGCGGCCGGCGGCGCCGTGTTCTTCTGGCGTCGCAAGAAGCGGCAGCAGGAGATGGAGGAGGGCATCTGGGAAGAGCCCGAGTCCACCACCAGCTAGGAGCAGCTCAGGAGTCGGGGCGAGGCGCCGGGACCCGGCGCCTCGCTCTCGTCTGCGGGTATCCTGGTCACGAGGGGATGTAGCTCAGCTGGTAGAGCACCTGCTTTGCACGCAGGGGGTCGGCGGTTCGAGTCCGCTCATCTCCACAAGATCGATGTAGCGACCACTAGCCGTGTCAGGAGGGCGCATGTCGAAAGGTAGAGAATTCACGTCTGAGGAAGCCCGTCACATCGGAGATCAGATCGGTGTTGACTGGGATTCAGTTCCTCTTGAGGAGTTTCGCGTCGGACTGCGCGTGGAGCTTGAACATGGCTCACGCGATCCGCAAACCAACGTGACTGATGACGACCCGCTGGTCACCGGGAAGATCGCGTTGGCCCATCTCAAGGAGTTCTCCGACTACTACACTCGCCTTACTCGGATGGAAGCCGAGGCCGAAGGCAAGCTTTGACGGCCACGCTGTTTCCACTTGACCTCTAGCTGCCCGCCTCCGGTGCAGTTTGACCTTCACGGTCGGTGGCCCGATTCGGATCGAGGAACGCTTCCACCCAGGTCCGGACGGCGGCGTAGATGTCCTCGGGAGTAGCCGCTGCGGCCGTGGCTTGCTCGGGCTTCGAGGAGTCGAGTGTCTGAGTTATCCGCGCGCGCAGTCCCTCGAGAGCGTTTCCCTCGATCCATAGGCGCACGATCAGGATCCCGGTGCGGTCGGAGGATTGAGTCTTCATGGCCTCATCTTCGTTGGAGGCCGTCACGGTGGCGTTACCCGCTTTCAGGCTTGGAGCGCATGCTTGGTGCGAGGGCTCGGTCCGGTTCAGTCCAAACCCTCGACCAAGGCGCGCATGTCGGCGGAGGGGTCGATTCCCAACTCGCTTTGAAGGAGTTGGCGGAATGCCTCGTACTCGCGCAGTGCCGCGGCGAGGTTAGGCTCGGCGAGGTGGGCTTCGATGAGCGCGCGGCGGGCGCTCTCACGCAACGGCTCCCCCGACACCGCCGCGAGACCGGCTTGCACGGCTTGACCGAACCGCCCTTTCGCGCTCAGTCGCCGGCACAGGGCCTCAAGGGCGCGCAAGCGAAGCTGGTGGTATCGCTCGCGCTCCATCAGCACCCAACCTTCGCTCCAGTCGGGCAGGAGATCGGCGGACAGAAACTCCTCGTTCACCTCGGCGACATCGTCTAAGTCCTGCGACGGGTCCAGCACCCTGTGCGCGAGTGCTTCGCCTTCCCGAAAATCCACGGCCACCGTCGGGGACAGCGCGATGTGACCGCTCGTCAGAGTGACCAACGCATACGCGGGGTGGCGAAGGCGCCACAGCGCGGAACGCAGGCTGCCCTCGGCGCGGTGTTCGGTTGATTCCCCCCACAGTGCGCCGGCGACGAAGGTGCGCAGCAGTAGTTGATTGTGGAGAGCGAGGAAGCACACGAGCCGCTGGGCGTCCATGGGCAAGGGGACGTCTTGCGCCTCGATGCTCAAGCGGAAGCCGCCGAGCAGGCCCAGGCGCACCGGCGGCGCAGATACAGCCGGCACAGAGCCGGCGCTCAAGCCCATCGCTCTCCCATCGGCTTCCCCCCGGGGCACCATTTCGTGGTTCTCGACGAATCCATCCTACCCTGCCCCCCGCAAGGATGAGGCGTTGGGTACCGCACTAGTTCTGCCGCCGTGACGGCGCCGTAACGCGCGCGGGTCACACTATGCCCAGGTCACATCAGTAGGAGAAAAGGAGGCCCCTCATGGGTGCGTTGCTGCTGGTCTTGCTGCTCACGCTGGTGCTGTTTGGATTGGGATTCACCCTCAAGATCCTTTGGTTGGTCGCGCTGGTGCTGCTCGTGGTGTGGCTCGTCGGGGTGATTCGACCCGCCCAGGGCCGGCGCTTCTACCGGTGGT
>Ga0265292_1002338_pt1 | contig 13385 bp, 12 predicted proteins | sample Munlanlewell296A_FD_189080 | JGI IMG/M metagenome (GOLD analysis project Ga0265292, IMG submission 189080) | Leachate microbial communities from a municipal landfill in Southern Ontario, Canada - Leachate well 296A | ecosystem: Engineered > Solid waste > Landfill > Unclassified | place: Canada...
TAATGGAATAAGACTCGATGACTGAAACGATGGAGATTTCATTTAATCGGTCGGTAATTTGATCAGGTATCATAGGGTCGGTTTGTAAGCGGCAAAAGAGAGGCTTTGCATATTGGGCATACAGGTTTAGGAAAAGATGAAAAAATGAGGCAGAAGGTTAATTAGCCGAAACCTGCATAATTGGCTCCCACCAGGGTACTGGATGATTATGAATGATATCAGCAGCCTTGGATAAAAGATGGTAGGTTTTAACACAAGACTCATGGGCACCTGATTTTCTGCCCGGTATCAAGGCGAAAATCAGATCGGAATGGTTAACCCAAAACCGGGCCATCTTTTCGTTGTCATCATATTTATAAGCCTCCATATAGCGGTCAAGTTCCATCAGGCAATTATTGATATAGCCGGGAGCAGCTAATGATTTGCCCGATGAGATCAGGTATTTGCGTTGTTTGATCAGGGAATGAATAAAATCATTGGCCTCATCATGGAATTGGGGATTACGCATCGGCTCTATTATTAAGATAGGCTCCGATATCTTCAGCGAGTTGTGCCGTGGAATTGTACTCAGTATCGAAAGGTTCTCCATCAATCACCACCATCATGCGGCTCCCTTTGCTTTTCGATAATGCTGCCAGGTGGGAGAGCAGGCAGCGATGAATCAGTTTAATGCTTCTTGTGTTGGAATGGCGGTTGATCACTTGCGCCTGGGGATCGATCAGCGTTTTGATTGGGAACTGGCTCATGATGGTTTGGGTTTCATTTGGACTTTCCGACTATTTTATTCAGGCGGTCGTAGGCAAGTTGTTTTGCTTCTTCCAATTCCTCCAATATGGTTAAGGCAGAATTGATTACGTCTTGGTTAGATCGTTTGCCTAGTAATACCTTATCGATATAACCAATACTGAGTTCGGTTTCTTTTCGGATGCGGATACGGTAGCCTTTTGGAAGGCGGGATTTAATTGCGATACAAGCTTCAGGTGTCATAAAATTTAATAAATAAATATTTGTTTTGGCGTAAAAAAGAGTAACTTTTGGCGTAAAATAAACGTATAAAACTTATTACAAGTATAGGCTAAACTTATTGATTGTAAGAAAAACTAATTATAAATAAGTTATTTAAAATTGATAAAATGTACCAAATGGCTGATAATTCACGGCTTAAGGAGTGGATGGATGATCAAAGGATCACAAACAAGGCTTTGGCAGAATTGTTGGGGATTACCTCGGGTGGGGCTTGTCTGCTTCGGAGTGGAAAGAACTCATTAAACACGAAACATTTGAAAACTTTGGTTAGCACTTATCCGAATTTGTGTGTAAACTGGATTATCACCGGATCGAAATGTCAGCATCGTACGGTTGAAGAAGTAACAGAACAACTTCGGTTGAAAGACGAAGAGATTACCCAATTAAAGAAGGTTATGAAATTGCAGGAGGAGATGATTGAAATGCTCAAAAAAATGAATCCATCATGATGCCGTACCGATGCCGTACCGAAGCGGTTTTTGACAATCGCTGTCAACTACTGGTAATACATGAATCGAAGAAACCGTTATGAGTCTCTCCAGGTTCACTTGAAAATTATCACAAAGTCCTTATTATCAACAAGATAGATGAGGACTTTCTGTTTTTAGGTGTGTTTCCGTAAAGTGAAATAGGTTGATAATCAATAGTATCCATAAACGTCTCTGAGGTAAACGTCACAAATACGGCACAAAGATTTGCATTTTCTACTTTCCCAGACAGATTTTGAAATGGAGTAACTCAGCTTTCAATTTTACTTTCGGCGGACTCATATCTTTAGTCTGCCATCCATAATCAGGTGGTAGTTCTGTAACTTATATCATCATCTTGTATAAACTCCGGTAATAGGGATAACTTTTTCCCGAATATAGGAAATACACGATGTTGTTATGAACCTGAATCTTTTCAATGAACGGATAATCAGGTATCTCGACTACCTTGATTATTTCGCCGGTATCTGGATTTATCTCTTTTAAGGTATAGTGACCGGAGTGTTGATGTGTCCATAATGACCAGATACGGTTCACCTTTTCATTGTACAGGATCTGCTGGGTAAAATTACCAAGATCAATGTCATACATTTTTAAGAAAAGGAGATTGGTGAATTCCTTAAGATGGAAGGAAATCGGGACTGACCTGATGGAAATCCCATTCTGATTGAAAAATTCGATATTGTTGCCAAAGAAATCGAATATTGCAATATCATTGGTGCGTTGGATGACAGGGGCACTCACGCATTTTTCATAACTTTTTTTAATTATATATCTTAATATAGGTTTCTCAACCCGATCAGGTCCGTAACGGTCGAATACAGTTTTTATCAGTCCGGGATTCTTCTCCCCCTCCTTAATACTGTAAGTCTTGTTTTCCGTTAGTGTTGACTGCTGACTAAAAAGACGGCCATTGAGGAATGCCTTTGCTGGTAAAAGTCGGGATTCGAACTCTTGTATACCGGATGGGTACATCAAATTCAAGTTGTTGTAATTTACACCGATCTGATAGACAGTGTCTTCAGTCAGGAGCTGGATACTCCGAAAGCAATCTTTAAATAGGTAGATCGTGGTAAGAATATCAATGGATTCCGGTATTTCAATCTTATGCCCTGCATTACTGATCTTTTTCGATGCCAGGATTTCACCGTTGAGTGTTGTCAGATAAAGTCCTTGATCCTCAACTTGCTTATAAGGATTCGCGACCAAAATAATCTGTTCCTCTGAAATTCCATAATCCACGATGTTCAGGGTGTCTCCCTGAATCAAATTTGCAATCTTCTTGCCGGAAATGGTCACTTGGCCAATCTTCCGGATTTCACCCTTTAGATAGATTTTAGCCGAATCACGATCGGCGGCCTGCATCAGGACTTGTTGGGGTATATATCCAACATAACTTACATAGATGAGCACCGGCGTTTTTTCAACAATCAGGCTAAAGAAACCTTCTGAATTTGTGGAAGTCCCTGACAGTGCGCCGACGACCACTATGTTGGCCCCGGAAAGAGGCGCTTTCGTCTCAAAATCATACACATATCCCTTAAGCTTGATCCCTTGAGCAATTGACAATACCGGCAAAAACAGTACAATCACAACGATAGTCAACATTCGGTAATGCATGGTAATCTGATCAGATTAACAGTATTAGTACTGGGGGATAGGCAAAAGTAAAAAAATGATCACACAATTACAACGGCTACAGCGATTCCCTCTATTTCCCCAAAGAACAATAGGCCATTCAGCTTTAACCTTTGAGATTTATTCAAGGTGAAGCCTTCCCCTGACGATTTGCATAACCATTGGTCTGATGAGAAGGCCATCCCTCGTTCACTCTTGATAAATATCGCTTTGCGAGATAAATATTTTGCGAAAAGTATCGAAAATCGCTACCTTTCGCAAAATATTACTCTTATGGAAAACGACAAGACAAATCGGAATCTCGAGAGCTGGGTGGAACAGCAACTCTCCCTTGGAAGATATGGGTTTTCTTTAGGCAATTTGCGAAGATCCTTTAAGGGACATAGCGTCATAGCTCTGAAATCTGCATTAAAGCGACTTTCTGATAAAGGGAAAATCATTTCAATTTATAAGGGATTTTATCTCATTTTGCCACCTCAGTACTCCGACAAAGGTGTTCTGCCTCCGGCACTCTTCGTGGACCCATTCATGAAGTTTCTGGAAAGGCCCTACTATGTCGCCTTGCTGAATGCCGCTGCCTATCATGGTGCATCGCATCAACAACCGCAGGAGTATTTTGTAATGACTACTTTCCCGGTTCTGCGGGCAACTCAGAAAAAGGGACTGAAGCTGAATTATGTCAGCATAAAAAGCATTCCTGAGAAATTGCTGGAGCAGAAGAAAACGGAAGCGGGATATCTGAATGTTTCCAATCCGGCTCTCACGGCAACCAACCTCGTGCAATTTGAGAAGAGGATTGGCGGATTGAGCAGGGCGGCAACCGTGTTGAATGAGCTGATCGAGGTCATAACCCCGATGGATTTCAATAAAGATCTGTTGGATTATGTTCCGGTAACCGCGCTGCAGCGACTTGGTTATTTAATGGAGTTTGCCTGCCTCAATAACGAATTGGCAGATGCCTTGTTTACCGCCATGAAGAATCAATCATTAAATTTTTATCGAATACCACTGAAACCCTCCCTCCCTATAAAGGGTCATTCATCTGCCAATCGCTGGTCAGTAATTGAAAACACTAAAATTGAAATTGACGAATGATCCCTCAGTCATACATAATGGAATGGAGCCGGCAGGTTCCATGGAAAACCAACGAACAGGTGGAACAGGATTTGGTGATTTGCCGGGCTCTGGTGGAAATCTTTTCGGACAATTGGCTGGCAGGCAGTGTGGCTTTTCGGGGAGGAACCGCGTTACATAAACTTTACCTGAATCCACAACCCCGGTATTCTGAAGACATTGATTTGGTTCAGGTACGAGCTGAGCCCATAAAAGAAACAATCCAGAAATTGCAAGATTGCTTGTCCTTTTTGGGTAATGCTTCAATCGGGCCAAGAAAGGATGGAATCCGCCTGAAGTTCGGATTCGACTCAGAGTTTCCACCAATACAGAAGTTGCGATTAAAGGTGGAAACCAATACCCGGGAACACTTCACAGCTTTGGGTTATAGACGACTTCCGTTCGAAGTCCAATCGACCTGGTTTAATGGGAAATGCGAGCTGAATACCTACCGGTTGGAAGAATTACTGGGAACCAAGCTCAGAGCTCTCTATCAGCGAAGGAAGGGTCGTGATCTTTACGACTTATTCATTGCCTTATCACAAAGGCCTGATCTGGATATAAATGCATTGTTGGATTGTTACCATAAATACATGGCGTTTTCGGTGGAGCATCCACCAAGCCAACGGGAATTTATCCTGAACATGGAATTAAAAATGAAGGACTCTGATTTTCTGGGCGATACGATGGCATTACTCCGGCTAGAAGAGCCTTATGATCCATATGCGGCGTATGAAATGGTAAGAAAACTACTGATTGAAAGAATTTGAAATGGTTTAAGTCCATATTTTACTTGAAGGAATATCAAAAAGCAAACGGCACAAATACGGCACAATTTGTTTTAAGTGATTAGCTGAAAGCTAAGACTAGCGCCACTGTTGGAGAAATTATCATGAGTTTCTCCAGGTTCACAGAACCTCTCGTTACAACGAGAGGTTTTTTTTATTTATGAGTGGTAGCAAGGGTTACAGAAGGGCGCTTACGCATTACAAAATGAAGAAGAATGACAATTTGCATTACAAACGCATTACAGAAACTATTCCAAGTGTAAAAATCAGACTGCGATCAGATGCTTTGGATCGCACCGGAAAGGGGGTTATTCAGCTTGAATTATATCGTCATCATAAGAAGATGACCTTCAGTGCCGGCATAAAAGTGGAGCCTAAGCATTGGAATGAGGAAGAAATGAAGGTAAGGAAAAGCCATCCTCAACATGAGGATTACAATTTGATCCTGGACGGTGCATTGGCTAAACTGACCAATGTGTTTATTAAGTACCGTTTGCAGGACAAAGGACTCACTTACGAATTGATCAAGGATGAATATGAACGTCCGAATACCGGATTCAACTATCTCGAATGGCTCGGAACTGAAATAGAATCGAGACGGGGCGAAGTGACTGACTCCACTATAGAACAATTTCACGCGCACCTGGTGAAGCTCAAGGAGTTCAAAAAGACGGTTTCCTTTGCTGAATTGTCCGAGGATTTGTTCGCCAACTTTAACAAGCACATGAAGGTTAAGCTTAAAAACGAAAGCAATACCCGATGGAATACGCTGAAAACTCACCGGACCTTTATCAATATTGCAAAGCGTAAAGGGATAGTGACTTTTAATCCGCTGGACCGGATGCCGGTCAAACGGGCTCAAACCGATCGGGTGTTCCTCGATAACAATGAGGTGAAGCTGCTATTGGATCTTTACCATAAGAAAACACTCACAGATACCTATCAGATTGTGCTTCGGCATTTCCTTTTCAGCTGCTATACGGGATTAAGGGTGTCGGATCTTGAACGGATTAAAATGGAGGACATTGTCCATAATTTGCTTATTGTAACTGCCAAGAAGACCCGGAACAGCTCCGGGGCCACCACGCGGATACCTTTGGTGCCAGCGGCTTTAGAGATGATTGCTGATGAAGCTGGTAGCCGGACAAAAGGGTTGATATTCAAATTGTTTTCCGAACCAAGGATGCGTACTTATATCAAGCTGATTGTGGCTCACGCAAAGATTTCCAAAAAGATCACCTGGAACTCCGGCCGGCATACTTTTGCCACGAATTTTCTGAAGGCGACCAATAATCTCGCAGCCCTTCAAAAGTTGCTCGGACATTCGAATATCAGCATGACAATGGTTTATGCCCATATCATTACCGATGACCTGGAACGTGAAATGGACGTTTTCGGTAAAACTTAAACCAGGTAGAATTCACAATCACCAGGCAGAACGCCTTCATATTGCAGTGAAATACTTCTGTTTTTCAGGATGTAGTGGTTGTTATTAATCTCATACACCGTAAAGAAATCCAGCTGCGAAGGGTCGGTAATCGTCCAGGTTACGACCTTTCGCTTTTTCCACCAGGTCAGGTAATCTTTCCAGAGCTGGTTATACAGACCTGTATCTCCCTGCCATTTCAGACTGAGTGATGCATCCGGCAGAAGTTCACCTGCTGAATCAAAGGCATCTGAAGAACCATAAGGGTAAAGTGTTCCGATAGAATCAGCTACCATCCCCCGGTAGAATAAAAATCGAAGACTACAAGACAGGGATGTGCTGCGAATGATTGAACTGGAAAGTTGGGCTGCCTGCGGGCAGCGGATTATTGGTCCATCAATGGAACGCTGGTAATGGATCATCGGCAAGGTGGATGCCAGGGCGGTATACTCTTCGGGTTTATCTCCAATGATAAAATCCTGAAAGTCGTTTGAAAAAACCTTCCAGGAATATTCGGTAACACCGTCCACTTCTTCACCGGAATATTGGTAGTAAAGGCCGTAACTCTTTACAAGCCTTATTTCATTGATTGTCGCAGCAATCAAAGTGAGTTCATCAATGGTATCTACCGGTGGCCGGAGCAATTTTGGATCCTCGTAAATATTTTTAAATCCTTCGCTGAATAGTAAGTCATTTTGCTCATGCTCCCAATGAAGTTTAACTCCAGCAGTATTATCAGAAATGGTCACCAGCGGCAAGCCCATTGCTTTAGCGTTGAGCGGCACAGACTTGCCGGAGGTTACCAGATCTTTTCTTCTCACAATTGAGGCGAAGCCTTGGTTATCAATAGTAATCGCAAGATTGAATAGATTTCTGATTGCCAGGATAAAATCTTTGATCAGCATATCAGGCAAGAAATCCTTCACGTTCCAGGTATTGAATTCCCGGGTGATGGTTGTTACAATAACTGTTCGTTGAATATAGCCCCAGGCACCATCGTTCCGCTTCCCGAATATGGTTTTGGTAACGGGCCGGGTTACACTGATGAGATTAGCAGAATCGTGATTGTTATAGATAACCAGCTGTTTCAGGTCGGAATCAGTATTCAGAATGTTTTCTTTCAGCACAAACCCGAAATGATTAAATATCCTGTTAACCACGTATCCGAGGTACGGGAATGGCGAAATTGCCATAACGGAATTGACTCCGGTAAACCAAGTACCCAGTTCATGAGAATTCAAACGATACTGATTGGTTTTCCAGCCATCCTTGAACTGGGTATCATCCATGAAATTCTCGTTGTAAATCGGGAACAGGGCGAAATCATCCTCCGGATAGGTGAATTCCGGTTTGAATTCCCAGGTTCTTTGCCCTCCGAAATCCACATCAGAAAGTTTCTTTCCATCGGTTTTGCCGGCAAAATCACCAGTACCCAATTGAAGAAATGCGCTGTAAGAAAGCGAAGTTGCTTTCTGGATTGTGGCCGTTCCGGTTCCGATCAGCCTGCCGTCCAAATATAATTGGAACGGCAAATTAAAACCACCCTGAAAGGCCGACTGGATCCTTCCAGGATGGCTTAATATCCGGTTATTTCTCGGTGATGCAGGCAACTCAAATGGAAATGAGAATCCCCCGGGAATGCTGTCCTTCTCGAAAACCGGTGATTCCTCGGTAATGCTGATCGAGGAATTTTCGTTCAGATCGACCGGTTCGTTATTGATAATGAGCTGTATCACCTAAGTTTGGGATTATGGTTAAAGATCAAAATACTCAACCAGAGCCATCATGTCTGCCTGGGAGATGTCGGATGGAACCATATCCATCTTGATCTTTGGAGATTTGAGCAAGAAGGCCATAGCGGTGAATTGCCCGCCGGTCATCTTGCAGATTCCTGCCTCGTTTTTTTCCAAAAGTGGCTTGACATCCTTCAGATCAACCCGATGGAATTCAGTTTTGGAGGGTTCATCCTGAATGTTGCGGAAGTTGAGTTCTTTAACCTTTTGCTTGTCAATGATCACATTGTACTCAAACTCAAGACTTTCGGCTTCATCCTGGTAAGATTTCATATCCTCGGCCGGGATGTCATAAACCTCTACGGATTGGTTTCCTACGCGATCAATTTTGGTTGCCGGCTGGCCGTTCAATCGTTTCCGGGCCCACTTTTTCTTAACGTCCTCAAGGACCAGGTTAAAGGCGTTGAAGTCTTCGTCCGGTTTTTGGATCAGGTCCAGGTCGCGGAGTTCATTATTGATTTTAACGATGGTCTTGGCCGATGCATAAGCCAGGCTGATGTTGGGCACGCCGTTTAAACGGGTTAATAAATCCCGGATGATTGGCAGTTCTCTGTTTGTGATTGCTCTCATGGTGTTTTATAAATTTTGATTTCGAAAATGATAAATGTTTAAAATTCAAATTATTGATTGAGAAGGATAAGGGGAATTTGATCGCGAATTTCCTGACTGACCGATTCGGGAAGGGTCACCGGGTCAATCTCATAAAATATATGTTCCAGAATGGCATATTTTAACCGCTCATTTCTTTCCTCACCTGTATCATTAAAATTTAGCAGGATATCGAGTGCATCTCGGGAAGTTTCAAAATTCAGATTTACCTCCCGAATAAAATCGGGCTCCATGGATTGTTTTAGATCGCCCATGCTCCGGAATACTGCGAATAACTGCTTGAGACTGACTGGAATCGTTTTGTACATATTGATCAATTTTATTGTGCGGCAATCCAGGCCATATCCACATATTGCGACCGGGCCGCTCCATAGGATGTTCCAAGCGCATTAATAGCATAGGCCCGATAATAGATAGTAGCATTATTAATCCTGGCATGTACGTTAGCATCGTAAATGCCGGTCGTTCCTGAAACAATAATTTTTGTATCGGCGGTTGTGGGCGAGGTTGAAGAAAGCGACCAACATATCCCGCGCTCAGTTATTGTAGATCCTCCGTCGGAAGTAACTTCGTTATTATCAACATAAAAGTCACTGTATGTGGGATTGTTATTATAAGTGGATTGGCTAGGATCCATTTGCCCAGTTGTCACAGTAGGTGCAGTTGCAGAAGTCGTGGTGAAATCAACCTCAGAACCATAAGCGGTACCCTGGCTGTGATTGCGTATGCCCTGCAATGATAGGTTGTGCCTGATGCAAGCCCTGATAATACCGATGAAATTGAGCCTGTTCCGGTACCCGAAGTCACTTTTGAACTGGAAGTTGTAGGTGAAGCGGAAGTGCTGTAGCAGATTCCTTTTTCGGTAACCGAAGCTCCTCCATCCGCTGAAACGTTGCCGGCCACGGTAGCACCGGTTGAGCTGATTGAGGTTGCTGGTGAAGTTGTGGTGACAGTTGGGATGGTTGATGCGGATGAAGTGGTGAATGACACTTGTGTTCCATAGGATGTACCTATGCCATTGGTGGCATAAGCTCTGACATAATAAGTTGTTGAAGCGGTGAGTGAGGTTAACCCGGCGGAGAATGTTCCGGTGGTTCCTGTTGCCGTAACCTTACTATTTGCGGTTGTCGGATTTGAAGATGTTCCCCAACAAATCCCACGTTGGGTTATTGTTGATCCACCGTCATCGGTGACATTACCTCCTGAGGATGCGCTTGTTTGCGTGATACCGGAAGCCGAAGTTGTAGCTGAAACTGTTGGAACAACCGCGAGTGTGGTAAAGCTAATTTGCGAACCATAAGCAGTACCCTGAGAATTGGTTGCATAGGCCCGGGCATAATAAATAGTGGCTCTGGAAAGCCCGGTCAATGATGAAGAAATAGATCCCGTTCCTGTTCCTGATGCAACTGTCGGGTTGGCTGTCGTAGGAGTACCCGTTGTATTATAGCAAATCCCTTTTGTTGAAACCGAGGCTCCTCCATCAGAAGAAACATTACCATTAAGATAGCATGAAGATGAAGTCAGGGACTGCACACTGGTATCAGTGGTCACGGTTGGCAGGTTGGCAAGTGTGGTAAATTCATCATAAGAAGAACAAAGCACAGTGCCGCTTGCATTGGTAGCATAAGATTTAGCACGGTAAGTGGTGCCAGGTGAAAGTCCTGTTAATGATCTGGTGAAATTAGTTGTCCCTGTGGGTACTGTTGCAGAACCCTTGTTATCTGTTATAGCTGGTTCCCCGCTTGTTCCTATTTTATATACAAAACCGCGATCCGTAATACTCTGACCTCCATCTGCGATAATTCCGCCTCTTAATGTTACCGATGTTGTGGTTACATCAATAGTAATTGAAACACCAACTGTCGGCAGACCGAGTGTGGTGAATGAGGTTTGAGTTCCGTAATAGGTTCCAACTTCGGTGGTTACATAAGGACGTATGTAATAGGTCTGCCCAAGGGTTAAGCCGGTCGCTGTGCTTGAAAATCCAGCGACCGAGGTTCCCCCGTCGGTTGTCTTAGAATCTGCTGTGGTGGGATTTCCTGTTGTATTCCAGCATAATCCGCTTACGGAGATCACTGTTCTTCCATCTGTGGTGACGGTTCCCCCGAGGGTTGCCTGGGTAGCGGTTACCCCGGATACTGATCCGGTGGTGACTGCGCCCGGGTACCCATCATAATAATACTTGAGCTTTGGGGTATTGTATTTTCCACCAAACGTTTTGGTGAAAACCGGGTTCATGATTTTCACATTGGCAATGGCAAATTCATTGACAGCATAGTTGGCATTTGAAGCATTTCCGATAGAAAATGAAAGTTTGTTATCATTGGTATATCCCGGGGAGTCTAACGTACCAAAATGGTGACCACGTTGCCACTCAGGTGATTTTCCGGTTGGATCATCCACTTTGATGAGGTTAGCATTCAGGCCTGCGGAATAGGTGCCAAGTTGTTTTCCATTTAAGACAGCATAGGTGCTGCCACTGAATCCGGCCGGGTCAAAACTGGTTGGGAATTGTCCAAACCGGTAATAGCAGTGAAAGAAGTAATTCACACCAGTGGTGGGAACCGATAAAAAATAGGTATTGGAAATGGAAACCCGAATACTTTCAGAAGTGGTCGGAAGAATTTTCAATACTTTCCTTGTTTTCTGATCCGGGGTGATTTCATCCTGCAGGGATCCGGTTCCATATCCGGAGGTCACGATCCAATTTCCGCTGGTTGCGAAAATGGCATCATCACCTTGAAGAAGATTATCGCCCAGATAAGCTTCCTGGAGGTAGTCATATTCATAGGTAATAATTCCGATGCGTAGATATTTATCAGCGCTGACGATCTTTTCGTTGAGATAGGCAATCCCGGCAGCATTAAGGGTAAATGTCTGCTCCCCGGTTGAGAATAAAACCGGTTCGGAAATAACTAAAGAATAGGGATAGTAAGGGTAATCGACGAAAGGCGAACCTCCTTCGTACTTGACCAATACGGTTTTACAGGGGGTATAGGTATTAGAAACACAAGTCAGCAGAATTTCCGCTTTAGAAACCACGCGCATCGTAGAAACGGTGGAAAGGTTAATCTGTAGATAACCTCTCGAATTATCAACGTTATAAGCACCCCTGCCACCAGTCACTACGTTGGCCACTTGAAATCTGGTCCAGATATCAAGGAAAGTATCATCTCCGGATGACTTTGTTGTGGCAGAACCACTTGTCGCGTTCGCTAAATTATTGTTTAGAACCTCAAAATGATTCACATACATTCCTAATCCGGCACCCGATTCGGATGAACCTTTTGTCAATTGTCGCATGTTGCCACCGGTAATGGTCGCATTCAACTGAGTGGGATCTTCAGTCAGGGCATGGTTGTATCCATACCATTCACTGATTGAATAGGGTTTGGTGGTGATGCCAGTTCTCATGACCAACGGGTTGTAGGTATTCAATACCACATAGGGAACGTTTTTATCGTTACCGGTAACCAGGGCAGTTAATGTTTTGCTCTCGTTTCCGATCCATTCCTTCTCCTTCATGATGTCGGAAACCTTGATCAGCCCAAACTTCTGCAAAGGGTTGTTAGCCATTTCTTAAAGCCTTTAATTCTTTGGTTAACGTGGTCACCTTCTCGTCGAGGTATTGGACAGCTGAAGCGAGGATAGCCGTGTAATGATCATAATACAATCCCAGCGAGCCATCGGGGCGATGCTGAACCATTTCCGGAAGGATCTTTTCCATTTCCTGAGCGCCAAAACCGAAGTCACGTTCGCCGGTTTTCTTACCATAAACCCAGGTGAACCAGTACGGATTTGTCTTCCGGACAACATCAATCGCGTAATCTGGTTGCATGCCCTCGAAATCAGTTTTAAAGCGCATGTCGGATACGGAGTTAAAGAAGTAACCGTCGCCGGTTGCTTTGACGTCGCCGGTCACCTCGATTCCATTGGAAAAGTATCCGCATCCGGTCACCGAAAAACCGGCGGTCGTTGTTTTGGCCCTTGAGACGCCGTTGGCAAACATCTCAAACCAGGTATCACTAGAAATCTTTTGACCTTTGGCATACAGCACTCCACCGGTAACGGATTGCAGGTATATCATTCCATCATTAGCGATTACCAGTGTGGATCCGTCTGAATAAATCGTAGATGTGTACGTTCCCCCTATAAAACTAACACCGGTATAAGCGCCATTTAGTGTCACCCCGGTTGAATAGATCGATCCGGAAACGTTCAGTGTAGTAAGCGTTCCGACCGAAGTAAGAGAGGAAGTAACCACAGTGGATTTCAGGACAGTTCCGGTCAAAGTACTGGCATCAGCTGTGACCGTTATATTAGCAGAACCATTAAAACTGGTTCCATTAATGGTTCGGGCCGTTTGAAAAACAGTTGCGGTTGCTGCATTGCCGGTCGTACTTTGATTTAGAGTTGGAACATCATTTACGGTGATGGTCCTGAACGAAGCACCTCCCGCTGAAGCGGAAGGTGCTGCCAGGAATGTGTTCTGGGCACGACTGGT
>Ga0265292_1002339_pt1 | contig 13381 bp, 10 predicted proteins | sample Munlanlewell296A_FD_189080 | JGI IMG/M metagenome (GOLD analysis project Ga0265292, IMG submission 189080) | Leachate microbial communities from a municipal landfill in Southern Ontario, Canada - Leachate well 296A | ecosystem: Engineered > Solid waste > Landfill > Unclassified | place: Canada...
GAGCAGGGGCTGCCGGCAAAGCACTACGGCACGCCGTTGGCAGAGGCGGTCTCTCTCGGCATCCACGAATCGCAGTCGCGCTTCTGGGAGAATTTCGTAGGGCGCAGCATGCCCTTTGTGCGCTTCATATTCCCCAGGCTGCGCAAACGATTCGGCAAGATACTTGCGGGCGCTGACGCGAACTCGTTCTATCGCGCGATCAACCGCGTGAAGCCGTCCGCCATCCGCGTGGAGGCGGACGAGGTCACCTATAACCTGCACATCGTGGTGCGCTACGAACTCGAGAAGGGGCTACTCGACGGGAAGATAAAGGTGAAGGATCTGCCCGCACTCTGGAACGAGCGCATGCGCTCTTATCTCGGCGTGACCCCCAGAAACGATGCGGAGGGCGTCTTGCAGGACACGCACTGGGCCCAGGGGATGATCGCGTATTTCCCCACGTATCTGCTCGGCAACCTCAATGCAGCGCAGCTCCTGCACGCGCTCAAGAGGGACGTGCACGGCGCAGAGGCGCACATCGCAAAGGGCGAATTCGCGCCGATACTCGGCTGGCTGCGCAAGAACGTGCATCAGCACGGCAGGCGCTACAAACCCGCGGAGCTTATTCAGCGAGCGACCGGCAAGCCGCCCAGCGCGCAGTATTTCCTGGATTACCTGAAAGAGAAATACGGGGAGATCTACCGCATAGAGCGGTGGTAAAGACGGATAAGTCGCGGGATGACATATACTGCGAGTTGTTGTATTCTCCGCTGCATGTCGACAAAAGAGAAGCCGCCGAGCACAAACGGAATCGACTACTCGATCTTCTTCACGGACAAGAAGACGCCGGACATCTACTCGCTGGCAAACCAGTTCGGCGAACACCTCGAGCTCTCGCTCGTCAAGGACAAGTACACCGTAACGAAATCCGACGCCTACAACGCCTTGGCCATGTCGATCCGCGACCGGCTCATCCGCCGCTGGCTGCGCACGCAGCACAAGTACCGGATGCACGATGCGAAGCGCGTCTATTATCTCTCGCTCGAGTTCCTCATGGGCAGGCTCCTGGGCAACGCGCTCGTCAACATGGGCTACTATGAGCAGTGCGCCAAGATCCTCGGCACGCTCGGCTATGAGCTCGACGAGATCCGGGAGATCGAGCACGACATGGGGCTGGGAAACGGCGGCCTCGGCAGGCTTGCCGCCTGTTTTCTAGATTCGATGGCGACCATGGGCCTGCCGGCGTTTGGCTATGGCATGCGCTACGAATACGGGATCTTCGATCAGGAGCTGGAGAACGGGTATCAGGTCGAGATGCCCGACAACTGGCTCACGTACAGAAACCCGTGGGAAGTCATCCGCGCCGAGCTCACCTATCGCGTGCGCTTCTACGGCACGGTGCAGAACGTGATGGACGAGAGCGGTCAGCCCGTGCATCGCTGGGGCGACACGGAGGACGTGCTGGCCGTGGCCTACGACATCCCTATTCCGGGCTTTGGCAACAACACAGTCAATAACCTCAGGCTCTGGCAGGCCAAGTCCACGCATGAGCTCGATTTCAAGACGTTCCACGGCGGCGATTACCTCTCCGCGGTACGCAAGAAGAGCCTGTCCGAGGCGATATCCAAATTCCTCTACCCTAACGACGAGAACTACTCGGGCAAGGTGCTCAGGCTCAAGCAGCAGTACTTCTTCGTCTCGGCGACGATCCAGGACATCATAAGAAAATTCCGCGTATCGCACCAGGATCTGGAGCTCTTCCCGGACAAGGTCGCGATCCAGCTCAACGACACGCACCCCGCGATAGCCGTTCCAGAGCTCATGCGCATCTTGGTCGATGAGGAGCGCATGCCGTGGGAAAAGGCCTGGAAGATCTGCACCGGCACATTCGCGTACACGAACCACACCGTGATGTCCGAGGCCCTCGAGACATGGCCGGTTTCGATGTTCGAGACGCTGCTCCCGCGGCACATGCAGATCATCTATGAGATAAACCACCGCTTCCTCAGGGAAGTGAATGCTCGCCATCCGAACGACGTCGATCGCCTGAAGCGCATGTCTATCATCGAGGAGGAGGGGCCTGAAAAGCGCGTGCGCATGGCGAACCTCGCGGTCATAGGCGGTCACGCCGTGAACGGCGTAGCGGCGCTTCACACCCAGATCCTCAAAAATTCGGTCTTCCGCGACTTTGATCAGTTCCAGCCCGCGAAACTGGTTAACATCACGAACGGCATCACCCAGCGCCGCTGGCTCAAGAAATCGAACCCTCTGCTTTCGGGCCTCATCTCCGCGAAGATCGGAGACGCCTGGGTAACGGACCTCTCGCGGCTCCGCGAGATAGAGCGCTTCGTTGATGACGACGACTTCCGCGAACAGTGGGACAACGCCAAGTGGTCGAACAAGCGGGTGCTCGCCCAGTACATAAGGGAGACGACAGGCGTACGCGTCGAGGAGGACTCGATATTCGACGTGCAGATAAAGCGCATACACGAGTACAAGCGGCAGCTGCTAAACGTCCTGCACGTCATCTCGCTCTACAACGCCATACGTGACGGGAACTCGGAGGGGATGACCCCCAGGACGGTCGTATTCGCGGGCAAGGCGGCTCCCGGCTATCACATGGCCAAGCTCATCATCAAGCTCATCAACTCCGTGGCTTCGGTCGTGAACGCGGACCCGCATGCGGCGGAGCTGCTCAAAGTCGTATTCCTCAAGAACTACTCCGTCTCCCTCGCGGAGAAGATAATCCCGGCGGCAGATCTCTCCGAGCAGATCTCCACGGCAGGCACGGAGGCCTCCGGCACGGGCAACATGAAGCTGGCGCTCAACGGCGCGCTCACCATCGGAACCATGGATGGCGCCAACATCGAGATCGCGGAGGAGGTGGGCCGCGAAAACCTTTTCATCTTCGGGAACACGGAACGCGAGATAGCCGAACTCAAGCGCCGGGGCTATAACCCCAGGGGCTACTACGATGCGAATCCAGCGTTGCGCCGCGCGCTGGACATGCTCCGCGAGGACTACTTCAACGTGAGCGAACCCGGCATCTTCAGGCCGATCTTCGACTCCATCCTGCACGGCGGCGACCGCTACTTCCTGCTGGCGGATTTCCAGTCGTACTGCGACACTCAGAAAACGGTGGCCGCGCTCTTCAAAGAAAGGCGGGAGTGGACGCGCAAATCCATCTTCACGGTGGCGCGCATGGGAAAATTCTCGAGCGACCGCACGATAGCGGAGTATGCAGAAAAGGTCTGGGGAGTGAAGCCGGAATAAATCAACACCGAAGCAAGAGGCACGAAGCAGGAAGCAGGAAACGGCACGTTCGATTTTTCCTGCCTCCTGTCTCCTGCTTCGTGTTTTAGATCAGCACGACGCGCACTTCTTGTTGAGCTCCAGATACCGCCCGATCAGCTCCTGGCCCTTCGGGGTCTCGATGAGGTCGCTGTAGCCCTTCTCGCGCAGATCCGACAGGAGACAGAGCCAGTCCTCATGGTTCCAGCACGTGCGCGCCCCGAGCCAGACATTGAGCTCTTCCTTGAGGGCCTGGGCGCTCGGTAGCGGCATGCGGACTTCTGCGGGCCGCGATATGCGGCGTCTTCCTGCGATGGTAGTAATCTTCTCCGTTGTCGTCTTCTCGGTGACCATTTCTAATCCTCCTCATTGCTTGAGAGTTGGGACGAGCTGCTTCATCTCCTCTATGCCCTGCACGATCTTCCCCAGCAGTTCGTCCGTGAGCGCACGATAATCGTCCGCCCCGCGCGAGCTGCGCGCGTACGTGAAGATCGGCTCTCCGTGGCTGGACGACTCGCGGAGCCGCACGCTCTGGCGTATCACGGTGGAGAGCATCATCTCGTCGAAATAGCCGCGCATGTCCTCCAGCACCTCGCGCGAAAACGACGTGCGGCCGTCGAACATCGTCGCCACTGCAAATACGCGGATGGCGTGTCTGCTGCGCACCTCCTGGATGATGTTCAAGAGCTTGCCCACTCCGTGCAGCGCCAGGAAGCTTGTCTCGATGGTGAGCAGCACCGCGTTCGAGGCCATGAGCGCGTTGCGCGTCAGCACCCCGAGCGTGGGCGGGCAGTCGATCACGGCAAACTCGTGATCGTCCTTTGCCCCGTCGAGCGTTTCGCGGAGCCTGGTCTCGCGGTTGGGCTGCGCGTTGAGCCTCGCCTCGTCGTCGCAGGAGATTCCCTCCGACGGCAGGAGATTAAAGCCCCTGCTGATCGGCACATAAAGCTCCGAGATATCCCTCTGGGTGCGGGTCTCGAGCATGGTGTCGAAGACCGTGCCGGTTGGATTGCGATCCTCGCAGCGCAGGTACGTTGACGCCTGCGCCTGCGGATCCAGATCCACCAGCAGCACCCTGCAGCCCTTTGTTGCAAGGCATGCGGCCAGGTTCACGGCAGTGGTCGTCTTGCCGCAGCCGCCCTTCTGATTAGCCACCGCGATGGTGTACATGGTTCCCCCCTTTCACAACTATTCCCGCATAGCACCGCTATTTGTTATCTCTTCCTCGGCAGCAATGCCGAAGAAGTCGTTGACCTCTTCCGTGCTCAGAACCGAACGAAGCTGAATCGGCTTCTTGTCGGCCAGAGCCGCATCGGCCGCTTGTGCCGGCGGCTGCGCACGCTGAGGACGACTTGTTGCGCGATTCTCTAGCGCGCTGCGCACAACGAGCCAGCGCTCCTCGCCGAGCCCCATGCCCTCGTAGATATAGGCGCCGACGAGATGACGCTCCATGAGGCGCAGCATCACCGCCGCCTCGGGCAGTACCGCGGCCGCGAAGATCCAGGTGCGCACGCCGGCGGGCGGAAGCATCCTGCCGTAGATGTGTTCGAGGAGCTCGCGGTTTGCGGCCACCCACTCCCCGCGCATGATGGAGGCCGAAAGCCCCTGAGCGCAGAGCTCGTTTTCAAAACAGATCGCCACGAGCCTGCCCTTGCCGTCGTCCGCAAGCAGGTCGATCTTGCCCACCGCAGGCACCGGCAGGCCCGCATCGATGACGGTCGCGCCTGACTCTATCAAGGAGATGCCGTTCATGATCGCGGCGACGGCCTCGTCGCGATCAATCGCGAGCCTGGAAGATGCAAAGCAGAGCTGATATGCCTCTGCCTGCTTTTCGGTCATCTTTTTTGGATGGATAAGCTTCATCGCTTACGCGTACACAGTCCTCTCGAGGATCGCTGAAAATGATTCCGGCGCAGAGGCTGCCTGCGACTCGGCTGCCGCCACCGCCGCAAGCTTCCATTTTCCGTGTTCCGCCTTGATGCGCCCTGCCATGGACTGAAACGAGCGCGTGACAAAGCTCTTGGGATGCAGCGTCACCACAGGCTGCCGCATGTTCACTGAATTCTGGATGTACCAGTTGTGCGGGATCCACTCGAATAGCGAGACCGTGACCCCGGTGAGATGCCTGGCGGTGACGGCACGGATCTTCTCGTATGCCTCTATCGCCTCGGCCTCATTTTTCGCGCGATTGACTATCAACTTCACCGTAAGCTCTCCGCGCGCCTTTGCCATGGACTTTATGGTCGCATAGACGTCCAGCAGCGCGGTGACGTCCGGCGTGGTAACCAGGATCGCATCATGCGCACTGTTAAGGAAGCGCATGACCTGCGGGCTGATGCCTGCTGCAAGGTCCACGATGACAAGGTCCGTCTCTGCCTCCAGGGCCTTGAGCTGAGATGCCAGGTTGCGCAGCTGCCAATCCTTGAGCTCCGCCAGCTCGCTGAACCCGGAGCCGCCGGCGATGAGCCGCACGCCCTCCGGGCATTCGACCACGGTATCGGCAAGCATCCTCTCGCCGGCCAGCACTGAGGATATGTCATGCGTAGGCGTAACGCCCATAAGAAGGTGCGCGTTGGCGAGCCCCAGATCCGCATCGAATAGCAACACGCGCAGCCCTTCCCTCGCGATCGCAACAGCGAGGTTCGTGCTCACTACGGACTTGCCAGTGCCGCCCTTGCCGCTTGCGATACAGATTACTTGAGCGGTTGCGAGCTCGGGCTTGGGGACTTCGAGAGGGTCGGGAACCAGACGCGGAAACGTTTCTTGGGCGCGCAAATCCTCCGGTGTGACCGTAGTCACATCGCGCAATGATCGTCCAAGGAATCTGCGGATGACGGATGCCATTGCTATTATCTGCATATTTAGCATTTAAGTTGAGATGAAACAAGGAAATGTTGCTTACCTGCAGAACTGTTTTTCGAGTGAACGGTCGTGGCCGTAGATGTCGTCGCGGAATTCCGATGTGCCGTCCTTGTCCGCCCACGCAGTGAGGTAGAGAATATGGATGGGCATCGGCTCATCGAGGTTCACATAGAGAGGGTCCTTGCGCTCCATCGCCTCCTCGATGCGAGTGCGATCCCAGCCATCCTTGCCCTTGAGAAGATACTCCGCCAGCTCGACCGGCTTCTCTATGCGTATACAGCCAGAGCTGAAGGTGCGCACGGCGTTCTGGAAGAGCCCCTTGGTTGGAGTGTCGTGGAGATAAACGTTGTCCTTGTTGGGGAAGAGGAACTTCACGCGCCCGAGGGCGTTGTCGTCTCCGGAGCGCTGCACGATGTGATATGTGAAGTTGCCGGCGTCCACGCTGCTCCAGTCGACCTCGTCGGCCTTGACCTCAACGCCCTCGCTGTAGAGCTTCATGCCGTGGCGCTCGAGAAACCCCGGGTCCTTCTTGATCTCCGGCAGCTTGTCCTTCACTGCTATAGATACCGGCACGTCCCACCGCGGGCTGAATACGACAAGCCGCACCTTGTCCGACATCATCGGCGTCTTGCGGTCGCGCCTGCCGACGATGGCCTTCATCGCGAGGATATCCTGGCCGCTCTCCCTGACCTTCACGTGGAAGTCCGGGACATTGACGAGGATGGACCTCTGCTCTGCGAACTCCTTTGAAAAGCCCCTCATCCTGTCGAGGTTTATCCTCACCTGGCAGGCGCGCCAGCCGGCGGTCGCGTTCATCGCAGCGATGGTCCCTTTGCCTATGACACCGTCCTGCGCAAGGCCGTGCCGCTCCTGAAAATGCACGACCGCATCCTTGAGCGCGTCGTCGTAGAGGTTCTCGTCGCCTGCGGTATTGACGGAAACCCCCTCGGCCGCGAGGCGCTTTCGCACATCGGCGATCCGCGGATCCGTGGCGCCCGGCTCGATCTTCTCGCCGATCCCGACCGTCGGCCAGCCGCCCTTTGAGGCCAGCTCCTCGTACCGCGCGAGCATCTTCTGCAGGTCTTTATAGGCCGAGTCCTGCGGCGCAAGGAGCTCGAGCTCCCTGTCCACATCGTGCGCATTGAGCGATTTTTCGAGCAGGGCGTTGAAATCGACCGCGGCATTCGGCCGCAGCCAGGCGATCTTGAATTTATAAGGATCCGCGAGCCCGGACGAGAGGTTCGATCCAAGCGCTATGAACGCATCGGTGAGGAGGATATCCAGATCCGCTTGCGCGGAGGGCCCGGAATCGCCTCCGCCCGCCTCGTTCACGAGAATGGCGATCTTGGAGCTGTGGTAGAATTCCGGGTTGAGGCCGTGAGCGGCAGCGCGCCCGATCTCGCCCTGCATCGCCTTCGCATCCTGCGAAGGCCTGCGGTCTGCGATCCATGCGGGCGCAAAGGCTCGTTCCGTGTAGATTCGCGAAAGTTCCGGGCCCGAATGAAGCGCCTCGCCGGCCACGCGCGAAGCGCCAATCCTCGTACGGATGGCGGCCGCAAGCGGATCTTCCGGGGAGGCGTTCGTGGGCGCTGCGGCCGCAAGAGACGAGAGGGAAACTATCGCGGCACATGCGATGAAGGACATGGCCTTTTGAATCGATTGAGGCCGCATCTCAAAGCTCGACCTTCTCGAGATATTTGGGGATCACGACGTGCCAGCCTATCTCGCGCTCGATGCGCTCCTTGAGCGCCTCCGCGGATTTCGGCTCGCCGTGCACGAGGAACGTCGTCTTAGGCGGCTGCTGGAAGCCCTTGAGCCAGCGAAGGATGTCGCCGTAGTCGCCGTGCGCGGAGAGGGACTCGATATATTCTATCTTTGCGTTCACGGTGACCGGCATGCCGTGGATCTTTACCGCCTTGGCGCCGTCCAATATTGCGCGGCCGCGCGTTCCCTCCGCCTGGAACCCCGTGATCACGAGCGTGGAGTTGTGATCCGGCAGGTATGCCTTGAGGTGGTGGAGGATTCGGCCGCCGGTCATCATGCCCGATGAAGAGATGATTATCGCGGGGCCTTCGATGAAGTTTAAGTGCTTGGACTCCTCCGCACCCTGCACGAGGACGAGCCTGGATGGATGGAACGCCTGCGTCGGCGCCGTCCCGTTCTCGAAGAAATTATGCTCGCTCGCGTACTCGACGTAGATCGTCGTGGCATCTATGGCGAGCGGGCTGTTGAGGTAAACCGGCACCGGCGGCAGTCGCCCCGCCTCCTCAAGCTTCTTGAGGATGTAGAGGACTTCCTGTGTGCGGCCGACCGCAAACGTGGGGATAACCACCTTGCCGCCCTGCCTGACCGTGCGGTTTATTATCCCCTCGAATCGCTCCAGCACGTTCTCCACCGGATGAAGCTTGGCGCCGTATGTCGATTCAAGCACGAGGTAGTTCACGGACTTGACGGCGCCCGGATCGACCGCGATCAGCGCGTCATAGCCGCCGATGTCTCCGGCGAACATTATGTTGAACGAATGGTGCGGCTGTTTGACAGAAAAGTTGATGACCCGCGAACCCAGGATGTGCCCCGCCGGTCTCAGCATGATCCGCACGTTGTCGCAGAGGTCGTACCACGTGCGGTCCGGCACCGCCTTGAGCTGCTTGAGCGAATTGACCGCGTCTTCGTAGGTGTAGAGCGGCAGCGGGTTGGCGTGCTTCGAGAAGCCTTTCTTCGCGGCAAACTTCGCGTCTTCCTCCTGTATGTAGCCCGCATCCGGCAACAGGATCTTGCACAACTCGACGGTAGGCTCGGACGCCAGCACCGAGCCCTTGAAGCCGTTTTTTATGATGAGCGGAAGATAGCCGGAATGATCGATGTGCGCGTGCGTGAGTATTATCGCGTCGAGGCTCTTCGGGTCCACCGGCAGCGGCTGCCAGTTGCGGAGCCGCAGCTCCTTGAGGCCCTGATAGAGGCCGCAATCTATTAGCCAGGAGTGGTGCCCATCGGTAAGATTAAATTTAGAGCCGGTTACGGTCTCAGTCGCGCCTAGGAATTGTAGTCTCACGGGTAAGCTGCGTCCCCCTCTCTTCTTGGATGGGCGGAATTTTATTCGGTTTGCGGCGAGATGGCAATACTTGTCGTCCTGAGGCCTCGATATTTCACTCAGAAGCCGAAGGATCCAGTTTCGCCTTTGATCTGAACAGCTTTCTAAGCCACAGGACCGCCTTCGAATTTTTAAGCCTCTTCCACAGTGCGGCGCCCACCATGACGCTGCCGACCCAGAACGCTATCTCGGCGAGCACGAGCAGTGCCGCCACTATCGCGCCCTTCCACCAGTTCGATACTGACAAAAATGCCACGCCGGGAAGGGCGAGCCAGAAAACGCCCGAGAGCACTATGAGCCCAACGCCTATTGTCTTTTTACCCTTCATTTGGCCTCATCTGTCAAAGACAACGCTATTTCAACAGGTTGCATATCAAATGCAATAACCTTTGTGGAGTCGTCGAAACGCTTCTGGACTCTATATCAGAGATGGTGCAATTTTCTGCCCCGGGGGAGCAAAAAGGAGGCAGCATGTTTTTTTTATCAGGCTGCTCGAGCGAGCGATCCCCAGACCCTTTTACACAGCGGCTCTTCGGAGTATTGGACTTTGAAGACAAGGACAACAGCGGCTACATAGAGAAGCGATTTTGGTTCTTTGGGACAGAGGAAGGCTACAGCACTCATCCTGAACAGATGGATAAGGATGGCCTCCACTACGCTGACCTGAACAAAGACGAGAAGATCGACCCCGATGAGGCGCTTGCCTACCTCTACTCAGACCGGAACATCAAGTATCAGACCGCCTATACCTTCGCGCTGGACGAGCTAAAACTCGGAAACTATGAAACGGTCAGAGACCGATATGGACTGTTATGCGAGCGGTTCAGCAATAATGTCGGCCCTGACGGACGAGCGCCCCTCTCCGCGATCGAGACAGACCTGATAAGGATCGGCATTAAATCAAAACACACGGAACCATTTGATGTCGCGCTCATGGCAGTGGAGAAGACAGGTATCGGGATTACAAGCGACGACCAGCTAAAACTCTCCAAGGTGTTGGGTAAGGGAGTTGACTCCCATTCCGTTAAGTACATGGCGAACGCGCTCATAGCACTGATCTCTGATACAAGGGTCCCGGTTGAGCCGCGTCGTTCAGCCCTGTCCCTGTTAAATTTCATGCGCAATTTGAACGTGATAGGCAAAGCAGTTCAGCTGCTGATCGATATCAATATGAAGCCTATCAACGACCCGCAGCAGGGGCAGCTCATCGCAGATGAGCTCAATGCCGGCCGGCTCAGCCCGGAATTCGGCATGGCCCTGTTCAACAAGACTACAGATAATGCACGCATGGACCCAGCGCTTGGCCTCCTCAAAATCCAGCAGACACAAGAGACGATGCTGGGTCGCATACAATCGGGCAATCTGCAAATGAACGACCCCAGGATCGCAAACGAGATCAAGGAGATCGCTGCTGCAAATATTTCATGGATGGATAAGCCGGAAAATGAATCGCACGATGACAGACACGCCATGTTTAACAAGGCAATAGCAGCGCTAAAGACAATCTCGCCTGACGGTGGGGAGATGAAGGCGATCGAGCAGATGGTGGTGTCGAGGGAGCAGACAGCCCCTCGCGAAAACATCATCTCTGCCCTGGTACAGCTCAACAGCGGTCAGGCGTTGAAGCAATACGTGTTCTCCATTGAGAAAGATCCGAGGAAGGCCTCGGCCCTGTTGTGGAAGATTCGCTCCGGGCTGGGGGACGAGGACGCTGACGCCGTGTTTCAAAATAATCCCGCCATCAAATCGCAGCTCAGCGATTTTGCGCTGGAGAAAATATTCAGTCCCCATGTCACACGCTACAAAGACATACCCGGCCCATACGATACATTCTTCTGCGATGATTGTCTGTCCGCATTGTCCAAAGGCCCTGAGAGAGGTGGCGTTGAGAGACAACGGTCTGGAAGTATTGACGTCGATCCACCGCCAGAAGGTGATTCGCGGGATCTACTCGGTCTCCTGATCAGCTTCAACTATCTGTATAAAGCGCGCACAAACTATTCACAGGCCCACGTTCGATTCAATTATGGAAACGCCGTTGGCGCGTCTCACTTTAAAAAAGACGGCAGCGCATATCTCTTTCTCTCAACGAATAAGGTTGCCGACAAGCTCAAGGTTCAGGTCTGGCATGGCGACTATGTCGCAAGGGCAGCGGTCGCCGGCGCCTGGCTCGTCTATCGAAGATGAACAACGGAGGCGACATGTTTTTCTTATCGGGCTGCTCGAGCAGTCGAGTCATTGACCCCTTTAACCAGAAGGTCTTCAAGGCACTGGGTTATGAAGACAGAAATAATAGCGAGGCTATCGAGAGGCTATCGTGGTTCCAGTTATGGACAGCCGACCCAGAAGGTTATGAAAATGACAAATTCAGATGCACCCCGCTCAATTCTGATGCCAAATTCAGCTGCGTTGATATCAATCAAGACGGCAAAGTGGACGCAGATGAGGCATTCGCCTTTCTGCAATCAAACTATGGGGAGACCGCCTATCAGTTGGCGGATAGCGAAATCAATCATGGTAATTACGCTGACATAAAGGAGCGGTACAAAAAGCTCTGCGACGGGTTTCTGCAAAACAATTATTACCGCCGCGAGTCTGTGGCAGCCGAGGCCCTTACCAATCTTGTCGGGCTTGGCCTTGCACATGAACGTCTGGAACTCATCGAAATGGCGCTTCAACTGTCGGCAAAGGCCAAAATGGCCGACCTTCCTTTCTGCTGTCCGTCTCGGCCTAACAAAAACAAGATCAAGCTGAGTGAAGAATTTACAAAGTCTCTCGCTGCCGCGCTTGTGAAATCCGCCAACGATGGAGGACTCCCGATTGAGACGCGACATCTGGCGATAAAGTTGCTGGACAGAATAGCTAGCGCTGAACATTACCGGTATGAGACCTGGAAGTCTGATTCAAAGAGACAACAGATTGTCTTTGATGAAATCGACGGCAATTTAAGGCCGATCGATGACCCACGGCTCGGATCGTATCTGTCCACGGACATCGATAAGAAGTTGTTGGACTACGGATTCGCGATTAGAATCCACGCAAAGATCGGCAGCGTCTCCGGCGTCCCTCTTGTGCTCTCAATGCTGTCTTCTTCGCAAAATGGAAACGCGAGGGATGACTCCGGAACTGCTTTAAGACAACAATTCATGCTCAATGAATTAGCCTTGAGCGATCCCCAAATAACCGCTGCGATAGTCCGTATCATTGAAGGAAACCTCTTGTGGCTTAATAAGCCCGCGGATGACATGAAATCCAAAGCGCGCTGGGCACATATGATGTTTGTCAAGGCATCGGAACACATGAGGACATCTGATGACAGCGCGGACTTGAAGGGTTTGGAACAGCTCCTGCTGCAGAAAAAAGGTGAAGCGGAATCCAGGAATATCGCAATAGCCCTCCTCCAACTGGGGCGATACAAGGCGCTGAAGGACTTTATGCTTTCGGAGAACAAGGGCGCAGATGAAGCCATAAAAGGGCTGGAGGCCCTGATCCGTTGCAAGGAGTCACTCTGGCACCCAAGAGATTTTTATCTTACCGATAATTGCGAGTTATCGCGAAAAGACATTGACGCACTCGAAGCTGTCATCATCCGCATCAAGTTCGATCTGAACGATGAGGCGATAATAAAAGGCGCATACAAATCCGAGGCAAACCGAGACTCCTCCACGCAGGCCCGTTCAAAGGCCGCTGGTGCCAATGGCCCCGGTGAACACCTCGTCGGGGAAATAGCGATAGATACTGCCGCCCAACCTCATGACCCTTCGATGAAGCTGAGAGGGATCGCCGTAGAATTTGATCACACCAATGAACCCTACACATATTATCTTCCACCTAAGCCCGAAACGCCATTTCGTCGTTACAAGGGGACATATCAAAATTATTCCCTGTCCAATGCCAGATTCACATTCGGAGATGCCATCCGCGCATTTTCTTTCAGGGAGTACGGCGAAAAGAGAATCTTTATTCCGGCAAAACACCTTGCAAAGGAGCTCAAATTTGAGGTCTGGCAGGGCGCTAATGAAGCCAGCATTGTGGACTGCGCCCCGTCAACTGGAACGTTTAGCCCCTACAATTAGGGGACGGTTTGCAGGCCATGTTAGTTGACTTCTCCATCATCAATCGTTCGTACTCTTCGGGCGGCATATACCCGATCGAGGA